>Ga0247760_1000009_pt1 | contig 145894 bp, 120 predicted proteins | sample UWRJL171409R4_FD_179936 | JGI IMG/M metagenome (GOLD analysis project Ga0247760, IMG submission 179936) | Plant litter microbial communities from Arlington Agricultural Research Station in Wisconsin, United States - UWRJ-L171-409R-4 | ecosystem: Environmental > Terrestrial > Plant litter >...
GCTCACCCGAGTTGGGTTCTTTTTACGCGGCGCCAGCGCCGTCGGCGTCGCACAGTGAACGAGCGCCGGTGCGAGCCACCACTACATGATCGATCAGCGGCACGCCGACGATCTCGCACGCGGCGCGGATGACGCGCGTCATCGCGATGTCCTCCGCGCTCGGCGTGGGATCGCCGCTCGGATGATTGTGGACTAGGACGATTGCGCTGGCGCCGTCACGCAGGGCGGGTGAAAGCACGTCGCGGGTCAAGAGCGCGCAGCCATGCAGACCGCCCTGGGCGATGCGGCGGGCGGATTTGAGGCCGTACTTACCGTCGAGCGAGAGCAGCCATACTTCTTCGTGTTCGAGCGCGCCGAAGCGGGGCTTGGCCCAGCTCGCGACTCGCTCGAAGCAGTCGAAGATCTCGCGCTCCTCGGCCAGGGAGCGCAAGAGCGCGCGCCGGCCGAGCTCGATCGCGGCGGCGATGCGCGCGGCCTTGGCGGGGCCGATGCCGCGGCGCGCGAGCGCGTGCGGACCGAGCCGCGTGATGCCCTCGAGTCCGCCGATCCGGTCCAGCAAGGTGGCGGCCGAAAGCGCGACGGGTTCACCGGCGCAGCCGGTGCCGAGCAGCAGCGTCAGTAAATCGACATCGGCCAGGTTTTGGACACCGAAGGCGAGCGCGTGTTCTCTCAGATCGGGCATGGATCGAGCGGGGCGCTGCACGAACGGTGCCGCAAGCACGGGCTCGCACAAAGGCCGCGTCGAGCCGCCGTTTGGTGTGGCGATCGCCAGCCGCTGGCCGCCATCTGGCGCCGGGCGCGCTCTATTCCGAGCGCACGACGTCGCTCGGCGCGAGCAGATTGCGTAGGTCGTCCAGGGCGGTTTGTGCGGCGTCCGCCGTTTCGGCGTCGAAGGTAATTTGGGTGCGATACGTGGGATCGAACCACTTGGGGTAGGAGCCGATTTCCACCAGCGGATGACGCAGGACGACCGCGTCGAGCAGCGGCTTCACGATCGGCTCTTCCAGGCGCAAGAACAGCGCGCGAGTGACGAACGACGTGGGGCCGCGTAGCCAAGCGCGCACGGTGAGCAGCTTGAGCTTGAACAGATCGGGGATCCCCGGGAGGATCCAGACGTTGTTCATGACCGGCGTGGGCCACTGAACCTCCGGACTGGCGCACAGCGTGGCGCCGAGCGGGACGCGCGCCATCAGCAGGTGCGCGTCGGTGAGGCGCTCGCCGTACACGCCGCGCAAGAGCTCGCTCAGCGTCGGGTCGAGGATCACGTCGACGCCGAAGGCGCGCGCGACGGCCTCGACGGTCACGTCGTCGTGCGTCGGCCCGACGCCGCCGCTCGTGAACACGACGTCGACCTCGGCGCTCAACCGCCGCACTTCTTCGGCCAAAATGCCGATTTCGTCCGGTAGCATCACCACGCGCGAGAGCCGGATGCCGAGCGCGCGCAGCGTGCCCGCGAGGGCATACACGTTCGCGTCCAGCACTTTTCCGCTGAGCAGCTCGTTGCCGATCACCAGCGCAGCAGCAGTACGGACGACGCGTTGGGTCATGCTCCGCTCATCGCGTCAGGGCACCGGGAGGTCGACTTCACGCACGATCGGCCGGCCCTCTGCGTCGATCGCGAGCAGCTCCTCGATCCGCTTTTCGGCGGAGTTGAGCCGCGCTTGCGAGGCGCGCGAGAGCCGCACGCCCTCTTCGAACAAGTGCAGCGAGTCCTCCAAATCGAGCTCACCGGACTCCAGGCGTTCGACGATCTGGTGCAGCCGTTCGAGGCTGGCTTCGAAGCTCGCGAGGCCCTCGCCCGCTTCCGGGGGTGCGTCCGATCTTGCAGCTTTCGCGCGGGTCATGGTCGATTCTGAGCGTTGTCGGTTCTCGCCTCCGCTGCAAGCCTCAGCTCGAAAGGCCCGCTGGGCAGCGCTGGGAGCAGCAAAACCCCGTCCGGATCCGCAAACGCCGGTAGTGAAAGGCCGCTGGCCGTGACGACCAGCGCGCCTCGCACGCGGGGGCCACTCGCATCTACTGCTCCTTCGGCCGGGCTGAGCTCGAGCCACAGGCTGTCCGGTCCCGGCGGGTCGGCTGCGGGCGTTGCGGACGCGAGCGCCAGCGCGGCCGCCTGCCGTACCGACGCCGAAGCGTCGAGGGCCCGCGCCAGATGCAGCGTTCGTTCGCGCGCGGGCTCGGGGCGGACGGCCAAGGCGCGCACGATCGCGAGCCTCACCCCGGCGTCGGTCTCGAAGCGGTAGGCGCGCGTGAGCAGGCCGAGCGCGCTGCTCTCGCGGCTGTGCCCGAGCCCGAGCGCGACGTGACTGCGCAGCAGCGCGTCGCCGCTGGCGAGCAGCGCCAAGAGCTTCGGTCGAAGGCTCCGTGAATCGCGGGCCGAAAGCGCGCGGGCCGCGAGCGGGGCGGCGAGTCCGTGGGCGTCGATCAAGTCGAACAAGACGTCGCTCGGCACGAGCTCCGCGGCTTCGAGGGACGCCAAGCCGATCGCCAATGCTTCGCGCAGCTTCGGGTTTGGTTCGCTCGCCAGCCGCTCGGCGAGCGCGCGCGCGACCTGCGGCGAGAGCGCAGCACGAGAGATGGCCCGAAGCTCGACATCGGTTGCCCGCTTCAGCAGCGCCGGCACGTTCGAGCTCGAAAATAGCGCGCTCGATTGCGCGAACAGCGCGCGATCGCTGGCGTCCCTGGACGCTCCGAGCACGCCGAGCGCGGCGGACAGGCCGCTCGGCGTGCGGCCGAGCGCGAGCACGCGCACGATGCTGGCTCGCACCGCCGCGCGCCTCGTGCTCGGAGCGCGCAGCGCCTGCTCGAGCACGGCCTCGGCTTCGTCCGTCGGCGAGCGCGCGAGCGCCAGCGCCGCAGTCGACGACGTCTCGCGCGTGCCGAGCGCCCCCCCCAAAAAAGAAAACGCGGCGCGCGTTCCAGTCAGGCCGAGGGCCGCGAACAATGCCTCGCGTTCGTCGCTGGCCGCGCCCTTCGCCTGGCGAATCAGTGGCCCGGAAAGCTCCGGAATGACCGCTCGGCTGGCGAGTTCGAGCGCTGTTTTGCGGGTCGCTTCCTCGCTGAACAGGTTGACGACGGCCAGGCCCGCGTCGGGCGCATGCAGCGTGAGTAGGATGCGCGCTGCGGCGCTACGAAATTCGAGGCCGCGCTCGTGCGCGAGCCAATGACGCGCGAGCTCCAACGTGTCCGTATCGCCGAGGCGCGCGAGCGAAACGGCTGCCTCGGCGCGCACGTCCGCTGCGGCGCTCTGCACGCTCTGACGGAGCAGCGGCACCGCGCGCGGATCCGCCAGCTCGCCGAAGAAGGCCACCGCGGTGCGCGTGGGCGTCCGCGCGCCCGCCACGACCTTCGCGAGCTCACGCGGCGGAAACGCGAGCAGCGCGTCGCTCGCGGTTTCGGCCACGTGCCCCGGTTGGCACAGGACCTTGCCCAAGGCGGTGAGCGCGGCCTCATCGCCGCTGCGCGCCAGGGCCAACGCCGCCGCAGCTTCGATCAGCCCGTCAATGGCTTCCGAGCGGCCCGGATTGCTGCCCACGCCCACCATCACTCGCACCAAAAATTCGCGCACCTGCGGCACCGCGGCGTGAGCGGAAAGCGCGCGCACGGCGATCAATCGGTCTTGGGCCGAGCGCGCGGCGCCCCCGGTTTCGAAGCTCCTCAACAACAGATCGAGCGCTTGCGCGGTGCCCACGCTGCCCAGGCGCTCGAAGCCGCGTTGCCGTTGTTCGGCGGATGGTTCTTTGAGCAGGGCCGCGGCGACGTCGATGCCCAGGCGTGTGCGCAGGGTGCTCCGGCGGAGGGACGGCGGGGCCACGCGCTGTGAGTCGCGGCTGCGCTGGACTTGCGCTGCTGCGGGCTGGGCCAAGAGTAGCGCGAGCAACCACGCGCCGAAACGTCGCCCGGCGCGTGTCACTCGAGCAGCCCAAAGCCGAGCCCGCGGGCCGCCGCGCCGGGGGTCTGTTTCACGACTTGGAAGCTGACCGTCTCGGCGACCTCGTCCCGGTGGGTGAGGTGACGCAGCGCGAAGACGAGCGCAAACGATTGATTGAGCGCGCGCTGTTCGGCTTCGGCGCTGTTGCCCTTTGGTCGCGCACCGACCAAGAGCACGAAGCTCGGATTCTGGTTCAAGATCTGGGCAAGCGCGCGCACGGTGGCGTCCGATTTGGGATCCAACTCGACGCTGTCGGGGCTGATTTGGAAGGCGATCGGCCCGCGCACCACGATTTGTGGGCGCTTGCCGGTGGTGTCGAGCGTGACCAGCGCCGGCTTGGGCTTCTGTTTGCCGACCGGCGCTTCCGGGCAGCCGTCTTCGTCGTCGACCCCGTCGAAGGTCTCCGCTTGATCCGCGCAGCGATCGTCCGCGTCGTCGAGCGTGTCGCCGTCCTTGTCCGGGCTCGGGCAGCCGTTCAAGAGCGGGTCCGAGCGCTCGGCGCCGGACACCAGCGGGCAAGCGTCGTCGGCGTCGAGCACGCGATCGCCGTCGTTGTCCGGGTCGGGGCAGCCGTCTTCGTCTTGGAAGGCGTCGCGGTCCTCGGCCTTGGTCGGGCATTTGTCCTGCGAATCGAAGATGCCGTCGACGTCGCGATCGCGCTCGGGGCAACCGTTCTTTTTCGGATCGCCGGACGCGGCCCCGGCTTCCTTGGCGCACGCATCCTGTGCATCGAGGATGCCGTCGTGATCGTTGTCCGGATCGAGGCAACCGTCGTCGTCCTCGAATTCGTCGCTGTCTTCTTTTTCGGTCGGGCAGCGATCGCTGTCGTCCGGCACGCCGTCGTCATCGTTGTCGAAATCGGGGCAGCCATCGCTGTCTTCGAAGCCGTCCTTGTCTTCAGCGAGCTCGGGGCACTGGTCGACTTCATCCGGTACGCCATCGGTGTCTTGGTCGTGCACGCGCGGCGCCCAACCGAGGCCGAGCACGCCGCGCACCGAGGGCGTGCCGACCGCGGAATCGAGCGGCAGCTCCGCGCCCATGATTAGCGACACGGTGCCCGGCGTATAACGCGCCGACAAACCGAGCGCCGCGGGCGACTGAGCTTGCGCAGCGAATTTAGGCGTGAGCGCGAGCGCGCCGTGACCTTCGAGCGCCCACTCCCAACGCCCCTTCTCGTCGATGCCCAAGATCTGCGGCCGCAGCACTAGCCCGAAACCCCAGGGCAGCTCGTGACCGAAGGTCTGACCGACGTAGGTTTGTTCAGCGCCGCGTACCTTCACGCCAGCGGTCGCGCGCACGGCCACGACGATCAAGCGCAGCTCACTCAGCAGGCGTAGCTCGCCGGTGGCGGCTTTCTCGGAGACGTACGAGGCAGCGTTGCCCGTGGGTAGAGTGACGGCGCCGAGCGCGGCTAGGCTGAAGCCGCCCATTTCACCGCCGGGCAGCAAGGTGGCCTTGAGGTTGAGCCGCAGATCACCTAGCGCCGAGTGCGGAAGGCTCGCGCCGATCAACTCGCTACCGTGGCCCTCTTGGTAGAGCACGCTGGGCAACGACGCGCCGAATGCCAAACGATCACCGATGCCGATGCCGAGGCCGTAGTCCATCGACAGTTGGTTTTGGACCGGCACGGCCACCTCTTTGCCGGTCGCATCGGTGAGGGTCACCAGGCGGTGCGCATAAGACGACCAGGCGCCCACGTTCCACTTCAAGTGCCCGGGGGTAGCCGTGGGCTCGAGGTACAGATTTCCCGCAGGATCCGTCGAAGGATGAAAACCCCGCAAATCGAGCGACGGCACCGGATCGGCCCAGGCCGTCGGGGCAAGGAAACAAGCAACCACCAAAGCCGCCGCGAACCGGCCAATCCGCATGGCAGCCAGGCTAGTACCGTTTTTGACCGGCCGCGCGCCTCATTTCTTGCGCGTGTCGGCAAACCGGCCTACTCCCCGGGTCCGATGGACGCCATCCGAATTCGCGGTGCCCGAAAGCTCGAGGGACGCATCCAAGTCAGCGGCGCCAAGAACGCGGCATTGCCCATTCTGTGCGCAACCCTGCTTTCGGATGGCGAGAGTCTGCTGCGCAACGTCCCTGGGCTGCGCGACATCGAGACCACGTCTGCGCTGCTCCGCGTCTTGGGTCGAGAAGTGACGGTCGGCATCCCCGAGGTGCGCGTACACGCCGGCCGGCGTGACGTGCCCGCCGAGGCGCCCTACGACTTGGTGCGCCAAATGCGTGCGAGCGTGCTGGTGCTCGGGCCGCTCGTCGCGCGCTTCGGCCGAGCCAAGGTGTCTTTGCCGGGCGGGTGTCAAATCGGCGCGCGACCGGTCGATCAGCACTTGCTCGGCCTCGAAGCGCTGGGCGCCAGGATCTCGGTCGAACACGGCTACATCTTGGCCCAAGCTTCGCGCTTGAAAGGCGCCGAGGTGGTGTTCGACATGCCCACGGTCACGGGCACCGAGAATTTGATGATGGCCGCGGCCTTGGCCAAAGGCCGCTCGACCTTCGTCAACTGTGCGCGGGAGCCAGAGGTCGAAGAGCTCGGCCGCGTGTTGAACAAGATGGGCGCGCGAGTCGAAGGCGCGGGCACGTCGATCATTCACATCGACGGCGTCGATGAGCTTTCGCCGTTCGACCACACGATCATCGCCGATCGCATCGAAGCGGGCACGTTCTTGGCCGCCGTGGGCGCCGCCGGCGGCAACGTGCTGCTCCAGGGCTGCCCGCTCGACGCGCTCGAGCCAGTGATCGTCAAGCTGCGCAAGGCCGGGCTCGACATCGAGCGCGAAGGGCGAGACGTGCGCGTCAGCCGCGAAAAGCCGCTGCGCGGCGTGGATGTGACGACCGCGCCGCACCCCGGGTTCCCGACCGACATGCAGGCGCAATTCATGGCGCTGATGGCCTGCGCGCGAGGTCGAAGCGTGCTCACCGAAACCATCTTCGAGAACCGCTTCATGCACGTGCCCGAGCTCTTGCGCATGGGCGCGGACATCGAAACTCACAGCAATACGGCGATCGTAGGCGGCGTCGAGATGCTCTCGGGCGCCTCGGTGATGGCAACGGATTTGCGCGCTAGTGCATCGTTGGTGATCGCCGGCCTGGTCGCCGACGGTGAGACCATCGTGCGCCGCGTCTACCACCTCGATCGCGGCTACCAAGCCATCGAAAAGAAGCTAGCTCTCGTAGGCGCCGACATCGCGCGCATCAACATTGCGGACGAAGACTGATGAAACCGCTGACCATCGCCGTGCCCAAAGGGCGCATCATCAAGACCCTGGCGCCGCTGCTCGAGCGCGCCGGCCTGGACACGGCCGCGCTGCTGGCCGACGATCGCCGCCTGATCCGCGAGAGCGCAGACGGCAAGTACCGGTTTTTGCTGCTGAAGCCCGATGACGTGCCGACCTACGTCGAATACGGCACGGCTGACCTGGGCATTTCCGGGCGCGATACGCTGCTCGAGCGCCGCTACGACTTGTACCAGCCGCTCGATTTGAAGGTCGGGCAATGCCGGATGGTCGTGGCTACGGCCGCCGGCGCCGTGATTCCGGATCTGCCGCGCATTGCCACCAAGTTCGCGCGCATCGCGACCGAGCACTTTGCCTCGAAGGGAGTGCAGGCCGAGGTGATCTACGTGCACGGATCGGTGGAGCTCGCGCCGCTGGTCGGGCTCGCCGACGCGATCGTGGATCTGGTCGAATCAGGCGCCACGCTGCGCGAAAATAACTTGGTCGAGACGGAGACCATTTGTCAGATCTCGAGCGTCTTGATCGCCAACCGTTCGCTGTTCAAGCTGCGCCACGCCGAGATCGCGCCGCTGATTGAAAAGCTGCGAGCCGCGATCGGCTGAGCTTTTACCAGACGCCTTCGAGCTGCAAGCGACCGCCGTTCGGCGCGTAGCGAGCGGCGACGCGCAGCGAGTTTTTTTCTTTGTTGTCCGGGCTCGGCGCCAGCACCAGCAGCGTGACGCCGGTCGCGAACAGCGCGCCGCCTACCGCAAAGCTGAGCGTAGCAGCGTCGGAGAACGTAGACTTATTCGACGAAACGGTCGTGCATTGGACCACGCCTTTGACGCAGGTGCTGGCGTCGTTCGCGTTGCGCGACATGGCGCTGAACACGGCGCCAGCGCCGATGCCCGCGAGGCCGAAGCTGCCGGTGACCACGCCTGCCGTGCGATAGGCGTTGCCGCGCGTGGCACCGGACTCCGTGCCCGGCGCGGGTGCGAGCGTGGGCACGTTGATTCGGAATTGCTGTCCTTCGCGATGGCTGGCGTCGATCTCCATGCTCCAGGCATCGTAGCCCTTCGCCGACGCGCTCACGCGCTGTACGCCCGAGTCGACCGGGATCAGGCTGCCCCAGGATGTAGGGGGCACGGTGTTGGCACCGAGGCGAACAGTGAGGCCGGGGACGCGGCTCGTCATCGGCACCACGAAGACGACGCGCGTCAGCTTAGGCTCGAGCGCAGCAACACGCTGAGCCGCGACCTGCGCGCGCTCGCGATCCTTCTCGACGTGGGCGAGCGCCTCGGCTTGCAGAAAGCTGTGCCAGGCGCTGGCCGTGCGCCGCGCGCGCTCATAACAGTCACCCAACGCCAGAAGCGTACCCAGTCGGTTCTCGAGCGTCTCGGAGGCCTCGAATTTCGCGCAGGCCTCCTCGACCTTGCCAGCCTCCAGCAAAACCTGAGCTTGACGAGACAGCTGATCGGCCTCCGCGCTTCGAGTCCCACTCGAGCCCTGCGCCGTGGCGCGGTTGCTCGCCAAGAGCAGCCCGCTGCCCAGCAAACTAATCGCGACGTATTTGAGACAGGGGGTCATCGAACTCTTGACGAAGTGAATAGCAAGCTCGATGCCAGGCCGGACTTTGGCAAAACCTGCGTATTTGCGGCATTTTCACGAGGCACCCTGTCACACGCGCGCCCGCCACGCGGCGATCGGTCGCGCGTCACCGGCTGCGCGGTCAAAGTGCACCGCTTTCCGCTAAGGTCCCGCCATGCTCGTGGTCCACCATTTGAACGAGTCTCGCTCTCAACGCGTGCTCTGGCTGCTCGAGGAACTTGGCGTGCCCTACGAGCTCAAGCGCTACCAACGCGACCCCAAGACCATGCTCGCGCCCGCGTCCCTCCGCGCCGTGCACCCCCTCGGCAAATCACCCGTAGTGAGCGATGAAGAACTGGTGTTGGCCGAGTCCGGAGCAATCATCGAATACCTGGTCGAGCGCTACGGCAACGGCCGCTTGATCCCGCCACCCGGAACGCCCGAACGCCTGCGCTATCGCTACTGGCTCCACTACGCAGAAGGCTCAGCAATGCCGCCTCTGCTCTTGAAGCTCGTGTTCGATCGCATGGAGCGCGAACCCGCACCGTTCTTCATCAAGCCTCTCTTGCGTGCGATCTCCGGCAAGGTCAAAAGCGCGTTCATCGAACCCCAACTAACCCTGCACCTCGACTACTTGGAGAGTGAGCTCGGCAAGAGCACCTGGTTTGCAGGCAGCGAGCTGACCGCCGCCGACATCCAGATGAGCTTCCCGCTCGAAGCTGCGCGATCGCGCGCCGGGCTCGCAGAAGAACGCCCCCGCTTGCTCGCGTTTCTGGAGCGCATTCACGCGCGCCCGGCGTATCAGCGCGCTCTCGCACGGGGCGGGGAGTACGCGCTGGGGAAGGATTAGGTCGGTTTCGATCGTTCGCGACGCGCGGCCGAATGGTTCAGCTCAAGGTGGCGGCGTGCGAACTCGAGCGCGGGACGCGGGTATCGAGGAGCGCAGCTTTCCTATCTCGAAGCGTGCCTCGGCTTGCGCCGCGGCGATCTCGGCGCAGTGGTCGACCTCCATGCCCCCGATGGTCTTGAGGTCGAGTTCGTGCTGGCGTCCGGCAAGACGCAGGCTCTGGTTAGCCTTCGCAGTGCCGACATGCGCGCTGTCGGCGACGCGGATTTGATCGCCGTGCGCGACCTCAAGCGTACGGCCTGAACTCCTAAGCCAAGGTCGATCCTGGCTGGGGCAGATCTTTTTCGGCAGCTAGGCGCGCGGCGATTGGGTGGAAGATCACGAGCTGCGGCGTCGCATTCCCGATGGACACGTCGAGTCCACTGATTTCGTCACGGTGGCTTGCTATTCCGCGTCCCGCGCCGAGCTGAAGCGGATGCCGAGTTCTTTGGCGATGCGCTCTTGCTGCGGTCGGTCTTCGCGCGTCACGAGCACCACGGAGTGCCCGCTTTTCCCGGCGCGTCCGGTGCGCCCGGCGCGATGGACGTAGGCCAGGCCGGAGCTGGGTAACTCGAAGTGGAGCACCCACTCGACGTCGGGGATGTCGATGCCGGTCATCGCTTGATCGGTGGTAATCAGCACGCGCGCTTCGGAAGCGCCGAAGGCGCGCAGGGCGTTCTGCCGGTCGAGCTTCGAGCGATCGATGCTCAAGCTCACGGGCTTGAGGTTCCGTTCACCGAGGAAGCGATACAGGTGCCGAATCAGGTTGGGCTGATTCACGAACACGATCGCGCGCTTGCACTTCGCTTCTTCGATGAAGCTCGCGAGCGAGATGTCCTTGGTGCTCTCGCTGCGCACGTTCAAATACTGGTGGGTAATGTTGGTTTGCAGCGGGTCCGAAGCGACCTGCGTATGGACCCGGGCATCACCCATGAACTCGTCCGCCAAACGCTTGGCACTCGCTCCCAGCGTGGCCGCCGCAAAGATCAGCTGCACCTTCGGTTCGGGGCGAGACAAGATCTCGCGCAGGTAGTCGGCCCCCTGCGTGGCCAAGATCGGATCCGGCTCGTCCAGGACGATGGTCGTCACCCCCTTGAGTTTGCGCTCGGCGAATTGATCCAAAATGCGCCCCGGAGTGCCCACGATCAGCCGCGTGCTCTGGGTGACCTTGGCCTTCTGCTTCCGGGCGTTGGTGGTGGACACCAGGGCTCCCGTGTTGATGCTCGAGTGCTTGTAGCGGTCGGCGACGCGCTGGGTCTGCAGCGCGAGCTCGGTGGCCGGCGCGAAGATCAAGCTGCGACCGCTGTCCGGCGAACGCAGCCGCTGCAGGATCGGCAGCAAATAGGCCAGGGTCTTGCCGGTGCCGGTGCCGGATTGAATGATCACGTGCTGCCCGGCCAGGATCGGTGCGATGGCCGCCTGCTGAACCGCAGTCGGGGCGGAGATCCCGTCAGCCTGGAATGCGGCCAGCAGCGCCTCGTCGATTTCCAGTCCGGTTGCAGCAAAGAGCGCCTGTTCCATCGTCGCCTTCTAGCACCGCTGCCCCCCGCCTCGTCGATTCGCGCAAGATCGTTCTATCCCGCTGCCCTCCCGCCCAGCTATTCGTGATGACAATCCAGTCATGAAAAGGCCGGCGCACGCCGGATATTTTGGGCCACGGGCGTGGTTGGACGGGTGGGGAATGGGCCGGGTCGGGGACTGGGGGGCGAGGGGGGGTCCCTTGGGACACGACTCAGGAATTTCGGTCAGTCGTCGTCGAGGTCGACGGCGTGTTTTAGGCGCTCGCTCAGGTAGGCCAGGGCCACGCCGCGTTGCGGGTGGCTTTCGAGTTTCTCGGCCAGCGTGCGGAGGGCACTGAACAGGTCGCTGCCCAGCTTGGCGCGCAGGTCGACCTCCAGCGAATCGTGAGATTGCTGGTCCGAGAGGTGCTTGCGCCAGGCGGGGCTCCACACCTCCGACAGGTTGCCGAGTAGCTGGTCAGCCACCGACCGCGACCACTCACCGGCGTCGAACCACACCCCTCCGCAACGCGCGCAGCGCTCCAAGAAATAGGCATCATGCCAAGTGACGCGCGCGCGCCGCAGCAGGCCGTGACCCTCGGGGCATTGCCCCGTGCGTTGAGTCTCCAACGCCGCTTGTACCGGGCGCACGTCGCGCTTGCACAGGACATCCAAGGTCGCTGGCAGAGCGACCACCTCCGGCGGCACCCAAAAACCCGAGCAGCTCGGGCACTGTAGCGCCGAAGCGCCGCTGCTCGCGCGCACTCCCTCCACCGGGATCAGCAGCTGCGAGACACACTTGGGGCAGTGGGCAAGCATTCGAGCTATTTTAGCATAGGAAGGCGCCGCTTTGGAGGCGACGACATTGGCCTACCCGGTCACACCGGCTAGAGTGCCGCCGACCTGATGAAGACCGTCCTCACCGGCATCAAGCCCACGGGCACCCCGCACCTCGGCAACTATTTCGGTGCCATCCGTCCGGCGCTGGCACTGGCCGAAAACCCGCTGCATCGCGCCTTGTACTTCGTGGCGGATTATCACGCCTTCACGACCGTGCACGCTGCCGCCGCGCTGCGCGAAAGCGTGTACGAGGTCACCGCGACCTGGCTCGCGTGCGGCCTCGATCCGAGCAAGACCACCTTGTTCTTGCAGTCGCGCGTGCCAGAGACCTTCGAGTTGTGCTGGGTTTTGCTGTGCTGCTTGTCGAGCGGCCAGCTCGAGCGGGGCCACGCTTTCAAGTCTGCGCTCGATCGCGGTGAAGCGCCGAATGGCGGCGTGTTCGCGTACCCGGCGCTGATGGCCGCCGACATCTTGCTATACGACGTCGACCAAGTGCCGGTCGGCCAAGATCAGAAGCAGCACGTCGAAGTCGCGCGTGACGTCGCGATACGCTTCAATCACGCCTTCGGCGACACCCTGCGCGTGCCGAACGTCGTGATCGGCGAGGCCCCGTTGGTCCCCGGCCTGGACGGGCGCAAGATGAGCAAGTCGTACGACAACACCGTGCCCTTATTTTTGCCGCAGAAAGAGCTGCGCGCCGCAATCTTGCGCATCAAGACCGGCTCGGAGCCGCTGAATGCCCCGAAAGAGGCCGAGCCGTCCAGCGTGTACCAGCTGTTCCGGCTCTTGGCCACGCCAGCACGCGCAGCGCAAATGGTCGAGCAGTTGGCTTCCGACCCCGCCTACGGCTGGGGCCACGCCAAGCAAGATCTGTATCAAGCGATCGAAGCCGAGCTCGCCCCCAAGCGTGAGCAATACCTGCGGCTGCGCGCCGACGAAGCGTACCTCGACGAAGTGCTGGAGCGCGGCTCCGCACAAGCCCGCCAAGTGGCCCGCGCGACCTTGGATCGCGTCCGCACGGCGATCGGTATCCGCAAGTAGCTGGGGCTCATCGAGCGGAGCGAGCTCCCGAGCCCCGCGCGCTCAAGGATAGCTCAGGGTCCCGGCCAACTTTGCCGTGCCGGTGATGCTGAGCTGCACTTGCGAGCCTCGCGGTCCGCCCGTCGCGCTGAGCGGTCCGCTCAAGTCGAACGCCGTGGGCCGCGCGCTTTTCCCGTTCAGTTTGGCTGAGCCGGTCAGGTCGAAGTCGACCTTGCCCAGCTCGCTGCCGTACGCGACCGGCAATGCCAGCTCGAACGGCACTTCGTCGCTGGCCTTTGCGCGCGACGTGAAACGTGCCGTCAGCGGGCCTACGCGCAGGTTCTCATTGCGGTCGGTCGCAAACAGCGTGGTGGCGAAGGGTAGGGGCACTCTGCTGGTCCAACCCGGCGTGAGCTCGAGCGTCGGTGAGCGCGCCCAATGTGCGTAAAATTCGGCCATCGGCACGATCAACAGCGCGAGCTTCACGCGCTCCACCGGATCGACCTTGGCGCTGCTGCGCCGGCGGATGGTCGGCGACTGTCCGGATAGAGTAATGTCGTACGTCTCGGGCGGTTCCAGCTTACTGTCCGAGCTCTGACCGGCGAACTCGCTGCGCATGGCCAACGTCGTCAGAGTGAGAGCGATCTCGTCTAGGCTGTGCGCGGACACTTTGAGCACCTGGATCTCGACTCGCAGCCGGCTATCCAAGGAGAGCTTGCCGCTGTCTCGCATGCCGGGTGGACCGCCGCGTAGCTCGGCGGACGCGCTCAGCGTGACTTCGGCTTTGATCCGAGAGCCGACCTGGAGTGGCTCGAAGTGAATCGCGTCCGTGGGCGGGCCGACCGCGCCGGCGTCGACCGCGGCGAGCGTTGCGCTCGCGGTTGCTACCGGGGCGGCCGGCTCCGAGTCCGCGGCGTCCGGCTGCTGTGCAGAAGAAGCCGAGGGCGCGGCTTGTGCGTGCCGGTCGCCTGCGGGCGCTGCTTCGGGCAAGGCGTAGCTGCCCCCCAAGGGCGCGCGGCTGGGGACCACGCTACAAGCGAAGAGCAGAGAACCCGCGAATGCGGCGCGCAGAGGCAGCGTGTTTGCCATGTCGCTAATTGAGGTAGCGCGCGATGATTTGGCGCAGTTTGTGCTGATCGAAGGGTTTTTCCAGGCGATCGTTGGCCGTCGTTTCCAGAAATTTTCGTGAGGCGTCGGTGAACGCGCCGCCGGTGATGAAGATGGTGCGCTCGGCCTGCTGCCGATCGAGCGAAAGCAGCCGTTGATGAAACTCGACGCCCGTCGTGACCGGCATCATCAAGTCGCAAAAAATCAGATCGAAGCGCTCGCCGCGCTCGAGCCGCGCCAAGGCTTCGCCCGCGCTGGTCAGCGCCAACACTTCGTGGTGCTCGGCGAGCAAGCGCGACATCGCTTTGGCCACCAAGGTGTCGTCGTCGACGACCAGGATCCGCCCGCGGCGGCTGGCCGTGGTCGGTCGTTCGATCACGACCTCGATTCGATCCTTGGGCTGGCTCGAGGGCGGCAACACCACGCGAAACACGCTGCCGGAGCCGATGCTCGATTCGACTTCGATCGTGCCGCCGAGATCGCTGACGATGCGATGACAGATGAACAGGCCGAGCCCAGTGCCCTCACCGACGTCCTTGGTGGTGAAGAAGGGCTCGAATAGGCGGGCCAGGTGCTCCTCTGGAATGCCGTGCCCGGAGTCGTGGATTTCAACCACCACGCGCTCCTTCGCGTCGGCGCGCAGCACCAGCTTGATCTCGTTCTCGTGCGCTGCGCCCTCGCGGATGGCGTGGGCCGCGTTGACCAGCAAATTGAGGAAAACCTGGCCCAAGCGCGAGGCGTTGCCGGAGACCGTGGGCACCCGAGAGTAGTCGCGCACCACGCGCGCGTGGTGCTGAAGCTCGTTGGCCGCCAGCTTCAGCGTGGATTCCAAGACCTGCTCCACATCTACATTGCCGAAGTGCTCGTGATCGCCGCGTGAGGCGTCCTTCAAGTCTTTGACGATGCGCTGCACGCGGGACGCGCCTTCGCGCGCTTCGGTCAGCGCCGAGACCCAATCTCGAGCCTCGCGTTCGCCGAGCCAGGGTCCGTGCTCGGGCAAGCGCTCCGCCAAAAATTCCAGATTGGCGATCACGTAGGTGAGGGGATTGTTGATCTCGTGCGCCATGCCGGCCGCGAGCGTGCCGACGGTGGACATGGTCTCCGTCAGCCTCAGCTGCGCTTCGAGCTTCTTACGATCGCTCACGTCACGCGATACGCCCACCGTCATGATCACTCGTCCTTGGCCGTCGAAGATCGGTGATTTCACGGTGTCGACCTGCAAAATGCGGCCGTCCTTCCGCTCGAGGCGCTCGTCCGGGAGCAAGATGGTGTCTTGCGTGTCGAGCACCAATGCGTCTTGTTCGAGCGAACGGTTGCGTTCGTCGAGCTTCGAGTGCGGATTGTAATCTTGCCCGAGCAGCTGATCGTTGTCGGTGTCCCACGCCTCACGCAGCGCGCGATTCGCCCAGACGATCCTCGAGTCCGCGTCCTTGACCAGGATCATGTCCGCCATCGCGTCCAAGATCTGGCGCTGGCGGTCCTCGGCGGAGGCGCGGCCAGCCGCGTCCCGCGTGCTGCGTGCCAGCAGCTCTTCCGAGTGCCACGCGACGACGGCCGAGCACACCGCCGGCATGGCCGCGAGCACCACCGCGATCGCGCAGTCGACCAGATTGAGCCCGGGCCCGATGAACGAGGACTCTTCGAGCCACGGTACGGGGTACGAGCTTTGCACGACCCAGATCAGCGCGCCGCCGTAGACCAGCGTCAGGAACGCGGAAAATAGGCTGGCTTTGGCGCTATAGCGGACCGCGCCCAGGCCATTGAAAATGCCGATCATCAGCCAGGTGCCGGGCGCGCGAAAGACCTCGTACACGCCCGAATGATTGGCCAAGCTTGCCACGTGCAGCGCGTACAAGCAGCTGATGTCGATCCATACCGACACGTACTTGAGCGTGGATTGGTGCGAGAACCTGCTCTTCAACCACCGCCAAACCACGCCCGCGTAAATCGTCAGCACACACAGCACGCCTACGAGCACGCCACCTGCGACGCGAGTCTGCGCGCCTGCCGCAGTGAGCAGCGTCAACGCACCGAACGCCGTCAGCCCAACTCGACACTGATTGACGAGGCGCTCGCCCGCCATCTGTTGCGCTTGCAACGCGGCGCTGCCAGATCCGTTGGCGTCCAAGCCCTGCGCTTGCATGATGGAAGCCCGGAACGCTAGCAGGGCCAACTCACTCGGCCTAGCGTCAGCCGCCGGGCGGCCTCGCCACCGCATCCGCGCAGCAGCGGAAACCGATGAAATAGTACCGAAACTCTGGGGCGTGGCTGGTGGTCACCGGGCGGCATGCGTTTCTGACGTGCCCCCAGGCGCCGCCTTTCAGCGCGGAGAACTTGGCGCGTGCACGCGGGCGGTCCTGATCTGCCAGCGCCCATTCATCGACATTACCGGTCAGATCGTGCACGCCGTAGTCGCTCACGCAGCCCGGCATTTGGCCGCTCGGCACGCTGCGATCCAGGCGCTCGAGCTCCGCTCGCTGGATCTCGACGTCTTCCGAGTACACACGCGTGAGATGGGGGTCTACCCAGCGATTGTCGAAGTTGCATTGCTTGCTCGAGCGCACGTAACCATACGGAAACGGCTTCTCTTCCGGCCCTTCGCAGGCAGTGATCCACTCACGCTCGTAGCAGAGGCGCTTGTGTTCGGATGCGCAAAGATTGCTGGCCTCGAAAAAATTGAGCATCACCGGCGGTTTCGCGCCCGGCTTGTTCGGGTACTCGTATTCGTCGATGCAAAAATCGAGCGCCACGCGCGGCGCTTTGCATTCCGGCTTGGTGGTCGCGAAGCGATTGCAAATCGTGATGTGATTGGGCTCGTCGTACTCTTTATCCAAGCAGCGACGCAAAAGCTTGGGGCAGTGATCGAAGCGCACGTGGGCCATGCCGGCCGGGCAGGCTGCGCCGGCCTCGGCGGGTACGGGCGGAGCGACGGCATCCGGAGCCGGCCTCGCCGGCTCCGCTACTGGCGCGGCTGCTGGCGCCGCGCTGAGCGCTGTCAGTGCAGGGCCCGGGACCTGCGCCGCTGGCAACGCTGGCCGTGCTTCCGCGGCTGGTGGATCGAGCGGTCGGCCCGCGCAGCCGATGAGGCAGCTGGTGAGCACCCAGGCGTTCAAGATTCTGGCTCGTGTCACGCTGAAGCGCTCCTTCTACACGCAGTCAGCGCCACGAACAAATATACCGGCGGGCTGCTCCGTGCAGCGGCCCGCCGATACCCGCGCTCGAGTCTGTTCCGAAGATCAGGCCGAAGACTTCGGCGCATCGAGCACGACGTGCGGCATGAGCTTTTTCAGGCCGCGTACGCCAATGCCCTTCACTCGTAACAGGTCGTTGATCTGCTTGAAGCGTCCCAGCCGAGCGCGCAGCGCCAAGATGGCGTCCGCGCGCCTGGGTCCGACACCGGGCAAGTGCCGCAGATCCTCGACACTGGCCAGATTCAGGATGACCTTGCCGTCTTCGGTCATGCCTGCGCTCGCTTTGGCCTGCGCGCCTTCGCGCGTACCCCCGTGCGCGTCAGGGGCGGCGGTAGCCGACCCCGCGTGGCTTGCCCCTTCGTTGCTCGTGGCAGTCGCCGCGACCGGAGTGGTCGCCGTGAGCGCCGTGAGCGGGCTCGGTACGCTGCTGCTCGGCCGCGGACTCGCCGCGGACTTGTCAGCCAGCCACGGCGCGTGCAGATCCGCACCGAGCATACCTGCCAGCGGGATCGGAACCCCGTTCGCGCCGCTCAGCATCGATGCCACTCCGACGCCGGAGAGCGCGACCATCGCCAGCGCGAGCCCCATCAGTTTGAGCGCCACTGGCGCCCAAACGCTGTTTCGAAACGCTGCCCGCGTGCGCCCGAACCATGAAGGCCGAGCGGCGGGGGCCTCGAGACCCCCGCCATCGCCCCCCCGAGGCTCGGCCCGCGCCGGCAAGAAGCGACGCGCCGCACGATCCCCGACGGGGGGAGCGTCAGCGAGCGCGGTCGCTGCTCGCGCGGTCGAAGCCGCGGGTGCCACCTACGCAAGCTCCGCGTAGGGCTCTTCCTCGACCAGGTCGCGCGACTGGCCGCGGCTGCCGGTCGCCGCGAGCTCATCGCGCGGCTGGTAGTCCCGAATTTGGATCTCGCCGCTGACCGGTACGGCTTCGAGCTTGACGTTGATCGATCCGTCGCTGTTCACGAACGCGACGCCCACGCGGTTCCAGAAATTGCGGTCTTTGCGCTGGGTGATGACGTACGCGATCTTCATTTTGTTCGGTTCCATGTTGGCTCTCTCCTGTTGTGCGCGCGGGACTTCACCGCGCGACTGAAGGAGGACATTGCGAACGCCGTGCCGAGCAAAGATCTGCCAATTACGCGGCATCTGCGGGCATCGGCCTTGGCCATCGCCCGGCTGGGGGTGGCCAAGAGCCGGCTCCAACGTCCAATCAGGCCGGGCAGGGTTTGCGGCGCTCCGCTGCGCGTGATATTTGCGAATGTCGAATTTCGACGGAGGCAACGAATGCAAAAGCGCCCTACTCGGTCCACGAACGTTTCTCGCCGTGAAGTCTTGCGCGTCGCCTCCGTTGGCCTCGCCGCCAGCGCGCTGGCCAACACCGCCTCCGCCGAGGCCGCGCAGATTGAAGCGCTGACCGCTAGGCCCCCCGCTGGCTTCAAGCCGCTGAACGTGCCCGGCAAGATCGTGAAGGTCTCCGCCAAAGGGGAGTTCGCTTCCTACATGCAGCCGAACCAACTCTGGCCCAAGGCCGAGATTGCAAGCTCCATGCTGGAGAAGGCGCTCACCGAGTTCACCGGCACCACGAATCTGGCCGATGCCCTCGGCAAGTTCATCCACAAAGACGACGTAGTGGCGATCAAGCCGAACGGCATCGCCGGCCAAAAGGGCTACACCATGGCCACGAACTTCGAGCTGATCCTGCCGCTGGTGCAGGGCCTGCTCAAGCTCGGCGTGCCCGCAGACAAGATCACCGTCTACGAGCAGTACCCGACGTTCCTGGCCGGCACGCGCGTCAACGTGCGCGATTGGAAGCTGCCGGACGGCGTACGCTCGGGCACCCACAACAACAACGACCACCCGATGCCGGACATCAAGGTGTACCAGGGCATCAAGACTCGTTATTGTCGCTTTTTCACGGAAGCCACGGCCGTCATCAACCTCACGATGATGAAAGACCACGGCATCTGCGGCTACACCGGCACGCTGAAGAACATCACCCACGGCAACGTGAACAATCCGCACGAGCACCACGAGCACAACGCGAGCCCGCAGATCGCCATGCTCTACAATCACCCGATCGTGACCAGCCGCGTGCGCCTGCACATCACGGACGCGTTCAAGATCACCTACGACAAGGGCCCGCTCGACAAGGACCCGAAGACGCGCATCCCGCACGGCGCGGTTTACGTCGCCACCGATCCCGTCGCCATGGACACCTACGGTTGGAAGGTGATCGACGAAGAGCGCAAAGCCCGCAACTTGCCCTCACTGAAAGAGTCTGGTCGCGAGCCCGCGTACATCCGCGCTGCCGGTCAATTCGGCCTCGGCATTCACGACCTGAACGCCGTCAAAATCTCGAGCTTCGAGGTCTGAGGGCACCGGTTCCGAGCTTCGCCGCTAGCGTCGGCGAAGCTCGGCCTCGAGCTCGGCGATGCGCTCGGCGGCTGCTGCGCGTTCTCTCTCGACCGCCGAAGGCACCAAGGTCTGCCCGAGCGCGTCGTGCGAAAGGCGCAGCACGCGACCGAGCGTGGCGTCGCTTGGCACGCACCAGTGGACGCCGAGCGTGTCGCACAGCAGCGCGTACTCGCCATTCAAGTCGCGTTCGACCAAGTCGCCCTCGAGGCGATCCCAAAGGCGCAACGGACGTCCCGCGTTTTCCGGATCGAAGCGTACGATCTCGTTGATTCCGGACTTGCGGTAGCGGGCGAGCTTTCTTTGCCATTCGGCTTCGCTGGCAGCGAACGGGCTAACCACTTCCACCGCCAAGTGCGGAGCCCCGCGCTCCCAGGTCTTCCACGTCGGAAACGGGCCCGGAGCGGCGCCCATGCGCACGAGCAGGTCCGGCGCCAGGCATTGCCGTGGATCCGAAGGGTCCCAGTACACGAACTGCTCCGACCCGACCGCGCCCTGCTGGCCCACGAAATCACGCACGAGCAGGTAAAGCGCCGTACGTACTTCGAGATGCACGCCCGTCTCAGGCACCTCTGCCGACTCCGGGAAGTGAATGGGTGTCGGTGGCCGTACGTAGCTTCGCTTGGGGCGCGAGGCGAGGAACGAATCGGTCATGACCATGGCAATATACCACACGGCCCCTAGTCGACCGGGCAGGCAGCGAGTTGCGACGAAAATCGGGCGTGGCTAGGCGACGTCCGGCGCGGGCGGCGTCGAGCCGGGATTACCCACCGAACGCGGAGGCTCCAGAGGGAACGCCCTCGGGCCAACGGTTGCGGTCAAGCGCTGCAGCGCTTCCTCCAAGTCCTCGCCCGTGACCGGCTTGTACAGGCAAATCGCCCGCGTGCGCTCCAGTAAGCCACGCGCGTTTTCCGTGAGCGCGCCTCCGGTGATGAAGATCACGCGGCTCTGTTGCGAGGGATTCAGCGCGGACAGTTGGACGAAGAAGTCGATGCCCGACGTTTGCGGCATCATGATGTCGCAGAAAATCGCGTCATACTCCGCGGCTTCGAGCGCCCGAAGGCCGCTCGCCGCCCCGTCGGCGAGCGTGACCTCGTGGTTCGAGAGGGTCTGTCGCATCGCTTCTGCCACCCGTTGATCGTCGTCCACGATCAAAATGCGCAAGCGCGCGCCCGCGCGAAGGCGGGGGCCGGTCGCGGTGGAAGCAGGCGTGGCGCGCGCGTCCTCGGGCGCGCTCGGAAGGCGAATTCGAAATACGGAGCCGCGCCCGAGCTTGCTGTCGACCTCGATCACTCCGTTCATGGATTTGACGATGCCGTGGCATATCGAGAGGCCGATGCCGGTGCCGAGTCCGACCGGTTTGGTGGTGAAGAACGGATCGAAAATCTTCTGCAGGTGTTCAGGCGCGATGCCGACGCCCGTATCGCCGATTTCGATGACGGCAAAGCCCTGGTCATCGGTGGAGGTACGCACCGTGATTTCGCTCTGCTCGCGGGCGCAGGATTCGAGCGCTTGAACCGCGTTGACGAGCAGATTCAGAAACACTTGGCTCAACCGGGCATCGTTGCCCAGCACGTCTGGAACCGCTCGGAAATCGCGCACGAGGTGCGCCCGGTGACGGATGTCGTTGTCCACCAAGCGCAGGGCCGAGTCGAGTACCCGCCGGGGATCGATGGCCGTCAGCGTGCGATCATTGGGCCGCGAAAAAACGCGCAGCTCCTTGACGATGGCGCTCACGCGCTCGGCCCCCTCGAGCGCGCGTTCCAGTGCTTCACGGATCTGGGGGCGGCCCCCGTTGTCCAGCCCCTCCAGCTCTGCCTGCGCGAAGCGGAGGCTGATCAAGACATAGGTCAGCGGATTGTTGATTTCGTGGGCGATGCCGGCGGCCAGTGTGCCCACCGAAGCCATCCGCTCGCTGATTCGGAGCGCGTGCTCGGTCCTAATCTTCTCCGTCACGTCGCGCCGCAGCCCGACGATGTGCACGATTTCTCCCTCGCGATTCCGAACGGGCCAAACCGTGAGCTCTTGGTCGAATAGCGTTCCGTCTTTCCGCTTCGCCGCGAACGCGCCGGTGTACACCTCGCCGCTCAGAATCCGCTGCCAAATAGCCTCGTAGAACGCTTCAGGAAGCGTGCCGCTGCGGAGGAGCGAAGGTGACTTCCCGGCGACCTCGGTTCGGCTGTAGCCCGTGAGCTTCTCCCAAGCCGGGTTTACGTAGATGAATCTCGCTTGGGGATCGGTAATCTCGATGCCCTCGCCCGCGCGCTCGAGGGCATCCACCAGCGTCAAGAGGCGCTCGTTCACTCGAGCCAGCGCTTGCGTGCGCTCCTGGACCATCGTCTCGAGATTGCCAGTGTGCGTGGAGAGCCTATTTGCCGTTGCTCCGACCTCCTCGATGAGCACGCGGATTTCCTGAGGTTCCCAGTGCCGCGCGGGGGCCGCGCGGCGCGAAAAGTCTCCCTTGCCGATGGCACTCACGGTGTCGGCGAGCTCCGAAATGCGGCGCCCGAACCAGATGGCGACCGCTCCGGAAAGCGCGACCACCAGCAGCCACGCGACCAGCGCAGTCGCCCAGGTTTCGTTGCGCGTTAGATGCGATTGGGCAGCAATGGCGGCCTGAGACTTTGCCGCGACGACTCGCCAACCCGGAAGCAGAGGTCCAACCGTCTGCAACGCTGCGCGCATCTCACGACCGTGCTCGTCCAGCGCCGTACGCACGGCCGCTCCCGGTCCGAAATCTCGAAACAGCGGGACCGTGGAGAGGTCCGTCAATCGCCCGCCGCCGTTCGCGCTCGAGTCAGCCACGACCCGCGCCCCGCCATCGAGGACCACGATGCGGCTGCCGGGGATCTCCGTGGCAACCGAACGAACGAGCACCGCAAAGGCGTCGAGCGAGACCGAGCCTTCGCTATATCCGATGAGCTGATGCGCGCGATCGAAGATCGGTGCCGCTATCTGAACATTGAGTGTGTCTAGGACTTTGCCCTTCTGCACCATCGAGATCGTGGTTCGCCCGGTGCGCCGGAGCGAGCGGAAGTAGTCTCGATCGGCGTAGTTGGCCGCTTGCCCGGGCGCACCATCCGGATTCTGTTCGGTCACTCGGCGCACGGCGTTGCCGTCGATGTCACCCAGATAGGTCCCCGTGTAGTAGCCCGACCGAGCCCAGTGACGAACCAGCAGCTCACGGGCTCCTTCGGTAGCGGGTCCTCCCAACACCTCGATGCCGCTCGCCAGGAGTTCCAGATCGCGGCAGCGCGTCTCGAGCATTTGCTCGAACTGACGCGCGACCGAGCGAGCTACGGTTGCCAGCGCTTGGTCGTGCTGATGCCGATCGTTTTCGCCCACTCGCGCGGCGTGCTGGCTGCCCAACCAGAGCACCGGAATCGCCGTGAGCACGCTGAACAGCGCGAACAGGTAGGTCTTGATTCCCAGCGCTTTCCTGGGGCGCATCGGCTTCGGGCCGTGGGCAGGGCTCACCATTTGTCGCAGCCGGACATAGTAGCGCGGCTGAGACAAGTTGGAAGAAGTGCTCGGGTGAGGGAACTCGCCACCCCGGCTCAGCCCCCAGAAAAGGCGGATCCGAGGGCGATGCAGGACTGAGTGTTAGCGCGCTTTCAGTAGGCGCGTGTTGTGCATGCTAGCGCCCGGCCCAGCGAGCGCCGGGTCGTGCGCTCACTTCACCACTTCTACGGGCTCGAAGCACTTGATGTTCGTCTCGATGCGGAAGTTCGAGTCCGTCGTCTGGCGCTCGGCGTGGAAGATGTCCATCGCATAGCTGGAGCCCACGGTGATCCCCAGGTTGGCTGCTTGCAGGTCGAAGTCGATCGAGCCCTCGAGCGCCTGGTGCTGCCCGCCAACATCGAGCGCGAGCTTGCCGTTCACGAAAATCCACAGATCGTCGTCGCCGCGGAAGGTGAACTTCTGCTTGGCCTCGTACGTGAATTTGACGTGAATCTCGGTGGTGAAAGCGTAGTTGTGCGACTGACCTGGGGTGTTGCCGAAGCCCTTGGTGTCGATCGGAAAAAATGCGGTCGAGTCGTAGACCGAGATGCCGGAACCGGCTGGGGTTTCGGTGAGCGTCAGCTCACCCGGGACTTCCATGTTGACGCTGGCAGTCGTGGTGTACCACTGCGAAAAGGTACTGCCGTTTTTGATCGAGTAGGTCTTCGGCGGCGAGATCGTCCACGCGCCGCAGGTGCCGATGCCGCAAACGCCGGTTGGCGTGGGGTTCTCCTTCGTCCAGCAGCCTGGCCCGGATACGGTGCGTTGCTGTCGGCCCATCCCGACGGGAACCTCAACTCCGTCTTTGGTCTCTGGCATGCCGGTGTACGCGGTCGGCTTGCCATTCGCGTTCAGCGTCAACTCGACCAAGCCGCAACCGATGTCGTTCCAACCCTTGAAGATCGTGCCGTCCATTTGCTTGAACATGCGCCCCGAAGCTTCGAAATCCGGGTGACCGCCCGGCTCGCCCGAGCCCTTGAAGTCGCGGTAGATGACCGGTAGCACTTGCCCGCAGACGTTGGCCGCTCCGCCCGATCCGGTGCCACCGGTGGGCACGACTCCCAAGCTCGGGGCGCCTGCCGTATTGAGGATCGGCCCAGCGCCGCTGCTGCTGCTGTTGTTGCCGCTGCCACCCGAACCGAGCGGCCGTGAATTTCCGCCGCTCTCGCTGGCTGCGGAACAGCCGGCAAACGCGAGCGCTACGAGCGTCAGGGGGAAAGCAAAGGTAGAGAGAGAGCGAAAAGACAAGGCGGGTCTCCAGGTTGACGTACAAGCAAGCGAACGTTCCTTTGACTCTGACACCAAGCGGAAATCGGTTCCAGCGAGATCGGCCGAGGATCCGCGCTCGTCAGCGCGGGCTTCCAGCCCGCCTGTTTAATTATGCGGCTCAGCGGCTGCCAGCAGCGAACCGGAACGCCGCACTCACGCTGCGGGTGATGAAGGTATTGCGGCCTTCATCGCGCTCCAACCGGCTGACTTGCAGTTCGCCGAGCGCGCTGTCGAGCAGGACGGCTGCTCGTTGAAAATGCGAGGTTAGCTCGACGCGCAGCTTCGCCATCGTTTGTTCGAAGGCTTTGTCGTTGCGCAAAGGCGCCTCACGAGTGTCGACCACGAGCCCGAAATTGCGGTGATCTTCGCGTAGCGAAGCGAGCAGCGCGTCGTTGTCCGCGGCCAGCGCGGCCAGCGAGGAGGCCGGCAAAGGCGTGCGGTGGAGCACGGCGATCTGCTGCTCGGGGAACTCCTCGAGTAGCCAAAATTCGCTGTCGTGCAGCCGGCGAATGTTTGCTGCAGGCCAGTGCGAGGAGATGCGACCGTGACGCACCGGCGGCGCATCGAAGATGCAGCGCCACTTGGCATCGAGGCGCTCATAGTACTCCTGAACGGCCGTCATTGCACGCCTGCAGCTCGCGATCAGGGATCCATGGCCGCGCTGGCGCGTTTCCCGTTCGAACTCCTCGAACACTTGCACGCCGTGAGAGAGCGTATTTTTCAGCTCTTCCAACAAGCGCGTGTCTTCCTCGCAGGCGGCCGAAAGCGCACGAACCAGCAGCGTCTCCCGCGCAAGCCAGCGCTGAGCGCCGTCGACCAAATCAATGGAAACAGCCTTTACGTATTTGTTTCGTCGATCGCGGTTGACGCTGCGGAGACGCTCCTGCATCCACGTCTCGCTCGCGTCGGGATCGAAGATCCCCTGGGTGATCGACCAGAGCGCCGGCAGCGTGTCTCTGCTCAACAATTCCAGAGAATTCTTCAGAAAGCGCAGGTGCGTTTCTGCCGCACGGGAAAGCTTGTACGGGCCTCTCAGGTGCGCCGCCTCGATGGGGCTGACCTGCGAGTCCTGGAGCCCCAAATCCGCCGCCTGCGTGTTCTGCATTTCGACCACGAGGTGAAGCGCGCGGACCCAGGCTTGATACGACGCGCGGCAGCTGACTTTCGTTGGGCCGTTGGGACCGCGGACGATGGCCGCGAAATCCTCGAAGGACAAAGGGCGAATGCGGCCGATTCGGTACATCTCGCGCATGGCGTGGACGTCGGGCTGCTGAGCGTGCGCGCGCGCGTAGCCGTGGCCAGCGTCGATGCCGGCGTAGGCATGCACGATGCTGCGACCGCCCGGGTGCAGCTCGGCAAACTCGGTCAGATCGTAAACCACCTGATCGATGATCAACCAGTAGCCGGCCTTCGCGTTGTTGCGCTGTGCGACCTCCGACGTGGAAATCCAGCGAGTTTCATCGGCGATTGGCTTTGCGTCCGTGTGAAGCTCGAATACGAGGCGATTTTCGCCTACTAGCCGCCGTAGCAAATCGGTCGCCGTGGCATCTCTGGAAGGGCGCTCGGCCTCTTCGATGGCACGCTGGAACACGAGGCTCAGAGTGTCGACTACGGTGGTCGCAAAACCGCTTCTGCCACACACGTAGACGCTAGCTCCGGCGCCGCCGTCTTCTGCTGATCGTACCAGCTGAAGGAGCTCACGCCCGACGCCAGCCGTCGCGAGCAAGTCTTGAATTCGGCGTGTCGGCCCGGGGCTTGCCACGAATCCGCGCTCGGGATCGAGCTGCAATTCACCGCCTTCGCGAGTGAAGGCGACGTCCAGGCGTAAAAAGCCCGCTTCGGCGGCTGCCTGAAACTCCGAGCCGAGCAGGAACTCCTCAGGCGAGCGTAAGGACAAGAACAGCCAGCAGGCGCCCGGTGAGCTCGCTTTGGCGCGTTCCTGGATGAAGGCGCGATAGGGAGCGACGCCCGTACCTGCGGCAAAGAGAATGATCGGCCGCGATGAGTCGAGCGGCGGCTGAAAGCGGGCCGGCCGCTCGATTCGGAAGGGAACGGGGCGCCCGTCCTCCATGGCATGACTGAGAAAGGAGGAGGCCGTTCCCTCCCTTCGATTGCTTGCGCTTGGCGCCTGGCCCGAGGCTACGCCGCTCGCTAACCCAAGTCTGGGCGGGGGCATCGTCAGCCGTGCTGGTTCGGCCGAGTAGCGGAGTTGTCCCACCGTGAGCTCGATGGTCCGCGGCGGCGCATGCGCTGCGTCCTGTTCCACGGCGGAAATGGAATACAGACGCGAACGCTCTGGGGGGATCAGGCGCGCGAGTCGCTCGTCGATCGCGCCGGCTTCGTCTTGCCAGAGCAGTAGCGGTGAGAGGCCAGACCCCGAGAGCAGCTCGAGTAAGTCTGCGAGTTCCCAGCGTTGCGTCGTGCCCGCGCGGATTTGCGCAAAAAGCTGGGGATCCTGGGTCCTCGCGTGGAGCGCCTCCGCCACCCGCGGCGCGACCGGACGGAGCGCTCCGAAGCGGAGTAGGTCACGCATCGGCAGCGTGTGCGGGTGATTCTCGTCGAATCGCAGTCGCATTGCTGCTTGCCACTCTTGAGTGAGCGGGATCTGCTCGTCGCCGGTGGCACCGAGCACACGAATCGTGCGTTCGATGATCGCAGCGCGGTTCTCCGGCAAGACGACGCAGCGGCTGCCCACGCGGAAGCGAGCGCCGCTGTTCGAGACGTCGAGGATCACGCGGCGAGCGCCCGTCGCTTCCTGCTCGAGCGGTGGGACGACGCTCTCGACCTGGGCTCGCTGGTACGAGGTCGCCGTGTGCGCGCGCCGCTCCGCGCGCGCCGCTTCGAGCTCGCTGTCGACCTCGTCCCAAGTCCGATCCTTGAACGTGCCGGAGAAGCCGCCGATGGTCACCGAGCGCCCGACCTTGAACGCGAGCTCGAGGTAGCCGTACACCTTCATCCGGTGACGGCCGAGGAAGCCTTGCTCGCCCGCGTAGAGCTCCATGGCTTCGCGTAGCGCGCCACGCAGGTTGGGCTTGTGCGTGGCCTGTACGAAATCGACCACCGAGACGTCCGCCAGCGCGTCCAGAAACTGGCGCCAGAAGGGCGGGTAGTGCGTGCGCAGCTGCCGGATTTCGCGGCCTAGAAACGAGCTATTTTGCGCGCGCCGAAAGAAGATGTCGAGCGCGCTGAAGATCGGCGAGGAGGTGCCGCTCGGACCTTGATCCCCCGGGTGGATCGGGACCGCGAGCGGCGCGACCGTCTTCGCCCAGACCACCGGATCCACGAACGTCTGGCTGTAGGGGTTCGGATTGATCTTGAGTAGCGATTCGGAGACGATGCGGTCCAGGCAGTCGATGATGTCGACCAGCGCGCGTTCCACCCCTGCCTCGTCCTCTTGCAGTACGGCGTCGTGCGCGCTGACGAACGCGCGCACGATGCTGCTCGCCTGGGACAAGATCTCGACTTGAGTGAGGTAGAAGACGCTTTCCTCGCGATTGCCAATCGTGGGAATGAGGAGCGCGAGGTTCTCGACTCGCAGCGGGCCCGGCGCGGCTGGGTTCAGCAATCTCCAGTTGTAGACGACGAGATCGGTGTAAGTGAGTACCTCCTGACTTCGCTCGAGTCGCGCGCGCAGCTGCTGCCAGGGCGCATGAATCGCAGCTGGAAGTGCCTCGACCGTCTTCGGTTCGACGTACCAGTAGGCATGCGCCACGATCGCGAGCAACGCGCAGGCGCGCAGCAGCTCGCGGTCATCGAGGTTCTGCTCCGAAGCGTCGAGGAGCGGGAGCTCCTCCACCCGTCGCCGCAAGGTGAGGTCGCGGTACAGCGCAGGCAGTTCCGCCGCGAGTTGATCCCAGGCCGCAAACTCACGGCTGAGGCAGGTGAGCGGCGCGCGCGTCGGGACAAAGCCGTGGTTCCACGACAGGAAGCCGCGATTTTCGTGGCCCGCGGCTTCGTTGAAATGTTCGGCCTCGCGCATTGCGAGGCCCGCGGGAGACACGCTTCGGTCCAGCGGCGCGACTAGCTGGGGCGTCGGATCGTCGCTCAAATTCGGTCCCAATTTTGATACAGCCTCTCAGGCTCGTTGAGCGTCCCGCTCGAGCGGGACGATCCGCATCGTCCCCGATTGACGTTGCGCGATGAAGTCCATCAGCGCTTCGCTGGAGATCGGCTTGTCGAGGCACACGATTCCGGGACGACGAAGAAACTCCTGAGCGCGTGCGCTCGTTGGTCCGCCGCTCGAGAATACCACGCGTTCGAGTAGGTTGGGGAAGGAAGCCTCTAGGCCTTCGTAGACGCCTACCCCGTCCGTGCCAGGCATCATCAGGTCACATAGGATGAGATCGAACCCCTGGTCACATGAAAGGACCGCGAGCGCCTCTTCGCCGCCATAGGCCGCGACGATGTCGTGCTGGCGCCCCAAGAGCCGGCGGTAGGCGCGGATCAGCAGCACTTCGTCGTCGATCACGAGGATCCGCAGTGGTGGGCACGACGGGGGCACCGAGCTGCGGGCGGCGAGCCGCGGCAAGAGGCCGGTCTGAAGCGGGATCATCGCCTCGAAACAAGCGCCCGACAGCTGCCCCTTGCACAAGCGGAACGTGCCGCGGTGACGATGAATGATGTCGGCGCACACGGACAGGCCGAGCCCCGTGCCGCGATCCGCGGCCTTGGTCGTGAAAAATGGATCGAAGACTCGCAGCGCAATCTCTGCGGGCACCCCGGGCCCGTCGTCTTCGACCCGGAGCAGGACGCCGTCGCTCGTGCTCGAGGTGGTGACGATGATGGTGCTCCCGCCGCCCTCCTCGATCGCCTGAGCTGCGTTCAAGAGCAGGTTCAAGACCACCTGGATCAGACGGCCGCGGCTCGCCGGCAGTCGCTCGCCGGCTTTCAGGTCGAACTCGACGTGGGCAACGTGCCGAATCTGATGTCGCACCAGGTTGCAGGCTGTTTGCACGACTTCGTTGATATCGAGGCTGTCGATGTCGTCCCCATCGATGCGAGCGAAGCCGCGCAGGCCCTTGACGATGAAGGCAATGCGCTGAATCCCTTCCAATGAATCGCGCACGCTCTCACGGGCTTCATTGCAAAACGCTTCCATCGCCGCGACCAGTGAGGATACGGTCCTGTCCGGGTTTCGCACTTCGAGCGACAGCTTTTTCAGGTCGCCATGCAGCAGTTCCAAATTGGTCAGCGTGCTCGCGGCCGGGTTGTTCACCTCATGCGCGATGCCCGCCGCGATCTCCCCGATCGCTGCCAGCCGTGACGAACGCACCAGGTGCGCCTCGATCTCCTTCAGGGCTCGATATGCCTCCTCCAGATCCGCTTCTCGCGACAAATGCGCGGAGATGTCGCGTACGAGGGTGACGTACAGCTTGCGCCCGTCAGCGTGGTAGACGCTGCTCCGGAGATCACCGAAGAAGCGCTCACCGCTGCTCTTCTGGAGGCGGACAGCGGGGCGATGCACGTTGCCGTTCTCGATCAGCTCGCGCCCGATGGTGTCGACGATCGCGGCGTCCTCGATCGGTTGGAGTTGCCGGCCGGTCATGCCGCAAAGCTGCTCGCGCGCGTAGCCGAACAGGGCGCAAGCTCTGGCGTTCACCTCCACGAACTTCGCCGAGTCGAAATCGGTGATGAAGATCGCGTCGGCCGAGCAGTCCGCCAGCGCTTTGAATCGGTGCTCGAAATCCACCGAGGTCACAGGTTATTTGATCCTCTGAGGCGACCGGTCCGGCCCTGTAGGCTTGCTCGGCGGCGCCGATGACTGCTCTACCCTCGTTTGTCCGCCAGTATACGGGGTCCGCTCCCCTCCGCAAGGTTTCGCCGCGGCGTCGACAGAACTCCTAGGGTGAAGCTAGCCGAAGCCGAGACTTTCGTGTAGGTGTAAGTATCCGCAGGCTCGTGCAGCCTCGCCGAAACGGCCATGGAACGCTCAGCCGTCGATTGTCGGGGACGACGGGTGCTACCGACGGCGAAGCTCGGCCTCGAGCTCGGCGACGCGTTCGAGCGCCGCATGTTCTCGTTCGAGCGCCGAGGGCACTAGTGTCTGCCCGAGGGCATCTCGCGAAAGACGCAGCACCCGGCCGAGGCTGGCGTCTCTTCGTACGCACCAGTGGACGCTGAGTGTGTCGCACAGCAGCGCGTGCTCGCCAGCCAGGTCCCGTTCGACCAGGTCGCCGTCGAAGCGATCCCACAGGCGTAAGGGACGGCCGGCGTTTTCCGGATCGAAGCGTACGATCTCGTTGATTCCCGATCTGCGATAGCGCACGAGCTTTCGCTGCCACTCGGCTTCGCTGGCATCGAAAGGGCTAACGACTTCGACCGCCAAGTGCGGAGCACCGCGCTCCCAGGTTTTCCAAGTCGGAAACGGGCCCGGAGCGCCCCCCATGCGCACGATCAGATCCGGCGCCAGGCATTGCCGCGGATCCGAAGGATCCCAATACAAGAACTGGTCCGACCCGACTGCGCCCTGCTGGCCCACGAAATCACGCACGAGCAGGTAGAGCGCGGTACGCACTTCGAGATGCACGCCCGTCTCAGGCATCTCCGCCGAGTCCGGGAAGTGAATGGGTGCCGGCGGCCGCAGGTAGCTTCGCTTGGGCCGCGAAACGAGGGACGAGTCGGACATGGCTATGGGAATATACCACATGCCCTTGGTCGACCGCGTCAGCGCTCGAGTTGCGGGGCAAAACGAGGTGTCGCCGGTCCCCGTCCTTGGGTGAAGCGACGTGCTTGCGGAACAGAACTCCGAGCCTTGCCAGCGCCTGACGCGGTTCAGGAAATCATGTCGCGGTTCTCCGGTTGGCGTTGCCTAGTGGAGCTGCCCCGCGCGTGGAACGGCGTGGCGCTGAGAGGTGCGCTGCTGGAGCGCGAGCGCCCATCCCCCCATCCACACGAGGGGAACCGTCGTGCCAGGGGGGGGCCGCGCGGATGTAGGCTCAGGTAACCGCGCGTAAACTCCTCGAAACAGGCCGTTCCCAGCGTTCTCGCGCTGGATGGGTCATATTCTGTCGGGTGCAGCGTATAACGGGCGTGCGCTCGGATTTTGGATTTCAAGCTGGAGTGAATCGCGTCGCGGTTCGCTGGCTGTGCGTCGTTCCTGCCTTGCTGGCGGTGGCGTGCGGCGGCGGAGCGCAGGCGCCGAAGCAAGCGCTCGGCGCGCCGCCTTCGCCGGCTACGGTGACCGTCAAGCAGCCCGGCGGTGACGCGGCAGATCCGCATGCCGCCGCGCTCGAGCGCTTGGCGAGCTCGCCGTGGGGCACGCGCAACGATCGAGACGCTCAAGTCAACGTGCCGCTACCGGACTCCGACAATTGGAAGCGGGTGCGCTATTTCGGCGTGGAGCACTTCGTCGGCTTTCGCTACGGCGACGATCATCATGCGATGGTGATCGCGTTCACACGGCCGCTGCCCGCCGGCACGCCGATGAAGAGCGACACCTGCATGCGAAGCTTCGAGGCTTGGGGTTTGCCTCAGACGCACCCCTTCGACGTCAAGTTCAGTCCGTTCGCGACCAGCCTAGGCAAGTGGCAAGGCAAGATCCTCGAGTCTCGCGCGGTCGAAGGACGGGTGAATCTGGGTTTCACCACCTCCGAGTTTTCCGGTGCTTGGGCGGCTTTTCCGGCCTATGCCGATGGTTGTTTGGTGCTGGCGGTGGCGGTCCCCTGGCGCGAGCACAAGGATCTCGCACAAAAACTGCGAGATCGTTGGGTGAGCGAGGGGTTTCCGTTGACGGTCGTGGCCAGCGACGCGCGGCCCGAGCGTAAATGAAGCGTTCGGCTCGGGGCTCGCTTCAGCGCTCGTCGTGCTCGGGCAGCGGCAAGTAGATGAACTCGCCGTAGTGCTTCAAGGTCACTTCCGAGTGAACCCAAATCTTCTCACCCAAATTCTGCCAGCGCTTGCTGAAGGAGATGTCTTCACTCCGCGGCATACGCTGAAAAATCGGTGACCAGAGCGCCCACGCAGGCCCGTGTGGGGTCTCGTACTTCAGCTCCGGATGCGCGTTTACTAGGCGCTCCACGCACGCGCGCGTCAAAAGCACGAAGCCGGCCGCCGCGTACTTGGCCTCGATCAGCTTGCCTTCTCGGCGACCGCGGAGCTCGCTGGCAAGTTTGCGATCTTCCTGCTTGCGCGCGTAATTGCCGCACACGAAGTCCTTGTTTGCGGAGAGCAGCTTCTGCAAATCGGCCGCGCTCCAGCCGATGTCCGAGTCGACCCAGAACAGATGCGTCGCGTTCGAACGCAGGAAGTGCGCCGTCAACACGTCGCGGCTGAAGGAGAGCGTGAGGCTCGTGAACTTACTGATGATCAGGCGCCCGCGATGCGCGAGCGCCGCCTCCAAGACTCCGTTCATGTACGCGTGGTGGACGCGAGCATCGTGCGTGGGGGTCGCCAGGAACAAAATGGGCTGAGTCGCTGTCTCGGTCATTGGGCTTTTGCTCGGGTCAGGAGCCGGGCTGCTGAATGAAGCCATCGGGCGTGTGCACGGTCTCGCCGTGGCGCTTCAAGAGCACCCGGCTGTGCGCCCAGATTCGGCCGCCGAGGGCGCGCCAATAGCCGCAAAAAGTGCGATCTTCCGAGTAGACTCGCCCATCGAAGCGCGGCGACCAGAGCGCGTACGCGGGGCCGCTGTCGGTCTCGTACAGGAGCTCCGGGTGAGCCTGCTGCAGGCGTTCGATGCAGCTCCGCTTCAAGAGCATGAAGCCGGCGCCGGTGTACTCGAGCTCGAGCAGATCCCCCTCGCGCCGTTCGGGCGTGACGGGGCGACACTCACCTTGCTTCTTGCCGTAAATGCCGGTCACGAAATCGCGGTCCAGCGCGAGCAGCCGCTGAACGTGCGCCGGCATCCAGGCGATGTCCGGGTTGATGCACAAGAGGTGCGTGGCGTTCGACTGCATGAACATCTGGGTCAAGCGGTCGTGATTTTGCGGCCGATACGAGCTGCCGATCTTGCCGACGATGAGCTCCCCCGGGAACTCCAACGCCATTTGTATCGTGCCCATCATGTAGGTGTGGTGCACGCGCCCGTCATAGAGCGGCGTCGCCAAGAATATTTTTACCTTCGGCTCGGAGGGCACAGGCATGTGAGCGATTCGGCCACGGCGTAGCGAGCGCGTCCAGCCCTCTCTCCTGCTTCGGGAGCGTTTCTCAGCGGCTCGAGCGACTCGCCAGCTGCTGAGCGAGAGGCTCCACGCAGCTTGTCACAGCCGTAGGTGTGGGCGACGGCCAGCGCAAAAAACGCGACCGCGGCGGCGACGAACCACAGGTCAATCATGCTCTTGTCTCGGATCTGGCCTCGAGCCGAGGCCGTTCTGATTGGCAAGAGAGAGCTAGTGCTTGGTCGATGTCGATAAGGAAATCGTAAAGACCGAGGCCAGTGGCATCAAGAAGTGATGCGGGTCGCGCCTCGGCGATGCAGCGAGCCTCTTCGCGGAGGCCTTCGCCCTGCGCGAGGTCGTGCTCACCCGGGGCAGGTGTCGTTAGTTGGAGGGCTCGCGCGCTCGCGCCGGGCTCAGCTGCCCGCGCCGCCGATGGCTGCCGCGGTCAGGCAAGCGACGTGCGTCACTAATGCGATGATCCAGAGCAGTGAGCGCGTATGCAGCTTGCCGCTATAACCCCAGAGTGGCGCCAGCGGCGGCACCAGGAACGCGATCAGCCCGCGCTGCCAGCGGCCCCGCGCGGCGAGGCCCACGCTCAAGGCCACGTGGCTCGCCAGCAGCAGCCCGAGCGAGGCCGCGAGTCCGAACATCAGGGCGAGGTCCACGGGGCGCGAAAGATACCTGAAGCCGCCTCGCGGGCCGGCAGTATCGGCCAAAAGCCCGCGATTTGGCGGTTTGCACGACTCCCCTGGCAGCCTGCTACACTGCGAAAAACCGTGCGTTCCTCCTCCCTGCTGTTCGCTGCCGCGCTCGTCGGCTTGCTGCTTCCATTGCCCCTCGGCCTCCGTCCGGCCCACGCGGACGGCGCCGCAGGTCGGCCCGACATCATGCCGGTGAGCGAGATTCATCCGGGCATGAAGGGCTACGGGCTGACCGTATTCCAGGGTACGAAACCGGAGCGCTTCGACGTCGAAGTGATCGACGTGCTCAAGAACTTTCGTCCGAAGCAGGACCTGATCCTGGTCAAAACCAAACACCCGCGGCTCGAGATCACCAAAGTCGTGGCCGGCATGAGCGGCAGCCCGATCTACTTGAACGACAAGATGATCGGCGCCTACGCTTACGGTTGGTCGTTCGGCTCCGAACCCGTCGCCGGTGTCACGCCAATTCGGAACATGCTGGACGAGATGGCGCGCCCGCTGCCCGACCGCATCGATGGCTGGCCGCTCAAGCTGGTGCCCGTCGCCGGTAAGCCCGCGGCCGCCGCGCGCGAGCGCCGCGCGAGCAACGATGGCGGACGTCGCTACCGAGGTGAGCTCGGCCGCTACGATCTTCGCGAACACGCGGCGCAATTGGCGCGCGCGGTCGGTCTCGACAATTCACGCGTCGTGAGCGCGCTCACCCCGGTTTCGACCCCGATTCTGATCGGCGGGATGAGCAGCCGCTCGGTCGCCTTTGCGCAGCAATTGCTGGCTCCTCTCGGTCTCGAGCCGCTCCAGGCAGGGGGTGGCGCGAGCACGGAAGCCTCGGCTCCCACGCGCTACGTCGATGGTGGCGCGGTCGGCGTTGAGCTGGTGCGCGGCGACATGAGTGCCATGGGTCTCGGGACCGTGACGCGCGTGGAGGGCGACAAGTTGGTGGCCTTCGGCCATCCGATGAGCGAGCTGGGCGTGACCGCGTTGCCCACGGCGATTGGTCGAGTGCTTTGGTTTTTGGCCAGCGATCAGCGCTCGTTCAAGATCGGCATGGCGGTGCGTGAGGTGGGCGCCATGGTCAACGATCGTCAATCGGCGATCGTGGTTTCCCACAGCGCGCAGGCGCCGGTGATCCCGATCAAGATGAGCATCCACGGCGCGCCGGGGTTCCCGAACGCCAATTGGAGCTTCGTGGTCGCGCACGACAAGTTCATGACCCCGTCGTTTACCTCGGTGGCCCTCGGCAGCGCCCTGCAGGCCGTTGCCAACGAGCACCAAGACGTGAGCTGGACCGCGACCAGCAAGCTGAAGATCAAAGGTTATCCGCAGATCACCTTGCAGGATTACGGCGTTTCCATGGGTGGCACGCCGGAAGCCGGCGAATTCGTGCGCTCGAACTTGGTGCGTGCCATCGGCACCGTGCTGAACAACCCCTGGCAGCCGGCGATCGTCGAATCGGCCTCGATGGACGTCGATCTTCGTTATGCCAGGGACATCCTGCGCCTGCGCGGCGCAGACGTCTTGGAGTCCGAGATCGACGCTGGCGCGCCCGCGCGCATTCGCCTGACCTTCGTGCCTTACTCCGGCCCGGACGTCACGCGCGTGGTGTCCGTGCCGATCCCGGCGCACCTGGCGGGTCAAACCGTGAATCTCGAAATCGAACCCGGCTACACCGAAGAGCGCGATCAGGCCGCGCCGGACTCGTTGGCCGACCTGATCAAGAATTTCGAGAACCCGGTCTACCCGGCCAAATCGGTAGTGGTCAGCTTCGGTACCGGTGACGCTGGCGTCACGTTCAAGGGGCGCGTGGCGCACGATCTTCCGCCCGGCGCGTTGGATGTGATTCGCCCCGAGACGTCATCGATTGCCCCCGAGACCTTCGCCACCACCACGCGCGTGCTGGTCGATTTGCCGCAATTCATGGTGGGTCGCGACCGCGTGTCGGTCACCGTTCGCCCGGTGTTACGCTGAGTTTGCCGTTCTGAAACCGCCCTCTGTTCTCCGTTCTCCGTTTTTCTCGCAGATGAAGCCATGAATCGATTCCTTCGTTACTCCCTCCTGAGTGCTGCCCTGCTCGCCGCGGCGCAGGCTTCGGCCGTCGGCACGCGCCGTTTCTCGCTTTCGAAGGCGGCAGACTTCAAAGGCGGTGACCTGAAGGGGGTTGCTGTCGACGCCGCCGGCCACGTGCGGGCTGGCTTCAATCTCGGGAGCGTACCGGTGTCGCAAGGCAGCGCCATCTGGGCCGCGTTGCCTGTGCGTGACGGCTCGCTCTTGCTCGGCACGGGCAACGAGGGCAAGTTGCTGAAGCTCTCGGGTGGAGCGCTCAGCGTGCTCGCGGAGACCAAAGCCCTGGTGATCACCTCGCTGGCCGAGGCTTGGGGCGGTGCGATCGTGATGGGCACCTTGCCTGACGGCAAGGTGATGAAGTGGGACCACGGAAAGCTCACCGATCTGGTGACCCTGAAGGGCACCGAGCACGTGTGGCAGGTCGCCTACGACGAGAAGAAGAAGGCGCTTTTTGCCGCCACGGGCCCGGAAGGCAAGCTGTACCGGATCAGCGAGACCGGCGACGCGCAGGTCTATTTCGACGCGCCCGAACAACACCTGATGAGCGTGGCGGTCGCCCCCGACGGCACGGTGTACGCCGGCGCCAGCGACAAGGCCAAGCTGTACAAGATCACGGCGCCCGGCAAGGCCAGCGTCCTGTATGACTTCGACCGCACGGAGGTCCGCGCGATCGCGGTGAACAAGCAGGGTGAGGTGTTCGCGATCGCCAACGAGATCAAGACCGGCGGCCAGGCGCCGAGCCGCAGCAACCGCGGTGACGGCACCCCCGCAGCGCCTGCCAGCGCGGCGCCCAAGACCAAGGGCAAGGGCACGCTCTACAAATTCAGCGTGGACGGCGCGCCCGACCAGCTGCTGGACGACTCCGAAGAGCACTACACGAGCCTCGCGCTGGCCGATGACGGTCGCCCCTATGTCGGCACTGGCGTCGAGGGCCGCGTCTATACCGTCGACGCGAGCCACAATTCTGCGCTGGTCGCCGACGTCGACGAACGACAAGTGAGCGCGCTCGTGCTGGCAGGCAAAGATCAAGTGGTGATTGCCAGCGATCCGGCGGTGGCGCATCCCGTAAGAGGCATTGGTGGCCCAGACGCCGTGTGGACAAGCAAGGTGCTGGACGCCGGCCTCCGCGCGCGCTTCGGCAAGCTCGATTGGGAGGCAACCGGAGTCATCCAGATTTCGACTCGCACCGGCAACACCAAGGAGCCGGACGACACCTGGAGCGCTTGGAGCGCTGGCGTCACGAAGCCCTCGTTGATCGACAGTCCGGCGGCCCGCTACCTGCAAGTGCGCGGGCGCTTCGCGACCGATCCGAACGCTGTCCTCAGTGAAATCGACGTTTCGTTCGTGACCGACAATTTGAGGGCAGTCATCACCAGCGTGGAGGCCAAAGACTCGGACACTTCAGACGGCGACGACACGATCCGCTCATCGGGCGGCCCCGTCACTCGCAAGCCCGAGAGCACGATCGCGCTGTCGTGGAAGGTCGACAACCCGGACAAGGACGATCTGCGTTATCGGCTGCAGTTTCGCCAGGTGGGTAGTAACGTCTGGTTCGATCTGCTCAAGCCCCAAGAAAAACTGACCAAAGAAAGCTACTCCTGGGAGACTTCGGACTTGCCCGAGGGCCGCTATCGCTTGCGCTTGGTGGCGACCGACGAGCTGTCCAACCCTCCGGATCGAGTCACGCGTGACACGATGGAAAGCAGCGTGGTCTTGGTCGACAACACGCCGCCCGTGGTGGACGGACTCAAGGTGGTCGGCAAGCGCATCCAAGGCGTCGCGCTCGATGGCGTGGGGCCGATCGCTCGCATCGAGGTCACGCTGGCGGGCTCGGATGAGTGGACTCCGTTCTACCCGACCGACGGCATCTTCGACGAGCAGCGCGAGGAATTCGACGCCGACGTGAGCAAGCTCGTGCCGGCGCTGCCCGCCCTGCTCAGCCTGCGTGTCTACGACAAGGCCAATAATTCCGTGGTTCGCAGCGTAATCCTGAAATAGTGGCTGCCGCCGGCAGGCTCGGACGGGCACGCTCTGCTAGACTTGGAACCGAGCTTATCGTTCCATGATCTTCCGTCGTGCCCTCCTTGCCGCGTTTTCGACGGCCGTTCTGCTCGGCTTCGCCTGGGGCTGCGCTGCCGCGGACGACTCGGGAAATGCTACCCCCGCCGGCGGTGGTAGCAACGGCAACGTCGATGCGAGCAACGACGGGCAGGTGATCATGCCCGAAGGCGGCCCTCAGGACTCGGGGCAGCTCGGACTGAACCCGCTGTGTGGAAAGCCGGAGTCGCACAGCAGCTGTGTGCCTGATTCTCCCATCTCTTGCGCTGCGTTCTCCCCACCCGCCGCGCCCAGTGAGGACGCGAGTCCGAGCGATGATGCCGCTGCCAGTGGCTACGCGGGCGCCAGCGGTGAGGGCGGCACCGCGGGCGACAGTGCAGGGCCGGAAGCTTCGAGCGGCGCTGCCGGTGAGGGCGGCGCGGGCGGTGCGAGCGGCGCGGGCGGCGTGAGCGGCGCTGCCGGCGAGGGCGGCGCGGCGGGCGCTGCAGGTGCCGCGGGCGCCGCGCCAGCTACGCCGCCCCAGTACAGCTGTCAGGTTCAGCGCACCGAAACTGCGCCGTACGAGGCGTTCTCGGGCTGCGCGCTCGCTGGGCAGGGCGCCGAAAGCGCCCCCTGTTTGACCTCCAGCGACTGCCAAGCTGGCCTCGGTTGCGTTGGTGATCAGAACACAGGCCTGTGCCAAAAGTATTGTTGCCAAGACGCGGACGACTGCGAGCCGGGCACCTATTGCGCCGAGCGACCGATGCGCGACAGAGCCACCAATGGGTCGTCGAATGCGCGCGCGTCGCTCTTGATCCCGGTCTGCGTTCACGCGGAAAACTGCGACTTGAGCGCGCCCTACCCATGCCCCAAGGGCAGCGAGTGCGCGTGTGGCTCTGGCAGCGCCTGTCTAGTCGTGCGCGCGGACGGCACGACCACCTGCGCCGTCCCCGGTACCGGCAAAGTGGGTGAAGCGTGTCCGTGCGCGTGGGGCCACGTGTGCTCCGCCGCCACCAACCAGTGCCTCAAGCTTTGCTACACCCGGGAGAGCGGCGCCTGCGGCGACGGCAAGTGTCAGTCCGCTTCTGAGCTACCCGATGGCTGGGGCGTCTGCGTTGGCGTCACGCCCAGCGGCGGTTGAGCGTTCAAGTCTTCTAGCTGCAGGTTGAGCTCGGCGCCGAGCAGCAGCGTGAGGCACATGATCCAGAGCCAGCCCAAGGTGATCGCGACCGCTGAGAGCGTGCCGTAAAACAGGGCAAAACGCGCGAGGTGACTGGCATAGTAAGCGAATGCCACGGACGCGCCGCCGGAGGTCGCGATCGTGACTAATGCGCCCGGCCAAACTCGACGGCGCACGCCCGGACGGATCACCGCGATGCGAAAGAAGCCGGACAGCAGCGCGGTCGCGATCAAGAGCACCAGGCCGAGCAGCAAGAAGTGGCTCGCGTGATCCAAGAACGGAAAATCTCCGCGCGCCAGCAGGCGCACGACCGTCGAGGGGCCACCCGCTAGGGTGACGGCCAAGGTGCCACTGACGGTGAACAACAAGATGCTCGAGATGACGCAGCCGAGCGCGATCAGGCGACGCTTCCACCACGGACGGCGCTGCGCAACCACCGTCACCTCGAGCACCGCCATCAGCGTGTTGAACGCGGAAGAGGCGAGCCAGAGCGCTCCGAGCAACGCCAGGGGCGCTACTGCGGTGACCGAAAATTGGCCGAGCTGATCCCAGATCAGCGTTCGCACCTCTTGCGGGGTCAGATCGACCAGCAGCGAGGTGCTCAGCAGCACCGCGTCGCTGCCGCGGGACACGGCCGCGAAGAGCCAGCCGGCGAGCGCGAGCATCGGGATCGCGGCCAAGAACAGGTCGAAGGCCATGGCGCTGGCCGCTTGCAGCGTGTCGCGCGTGACTAGGCCGCGCCCCACCAGCCACAGCTTGTGGCTCCACGGCTTGGCTGAGAAGGCCTCGGCCGCGAGTATGGAAACGCGCTCCCACCGCCCGCTGTGCGGCGATGGTTCAGCCGAGTTCTTTATCCAACCTTCGCCCATCGAGAGATCTGGCACAAAAGACGAAATGATCGCATACCAGAGCGCGTGGCACTGCACCAGGAAACGCTCGAACTCCGCTCGCGCGGAGCAGGCTTGTGGAACGTCACCTCCGAGGTGAACGCGGCGATTCTGCGCAGCAAAATCGCTACGGGGCTGTGCACCGTGTTCGTGCAACACACCTCGGCCAGCCTAGTGATTCAGGAAAATGCCGATCCCGCGGTGCTGCGTGATCTGGCGCGCTTCCTGTCGGATCTCGCCCCCGAGTCGCGGGCTTGGGAGCACGACGACGAGGGGCCGGACGACATGCCGGCGCACGCGCGCTCCGCGATCACGAAAACCTCGGAGACGATCCCGGTCACCGCCGGCCGGCTCGCATTCGGCACCTGGCAAGCGCTTTATCTGTGGGAGCACCGCGCGGCTCCGCACACGCGTCGCTTGGTCGTGCACGTGGTTGGTGAGTAGCGCGTTACTTTCGTCGATCGCGGACGCGTATCACTAGCCGCAGACCGGACCAAATTTCGTCGACGGCGCACACTTTGTTGTCGACCAAGCCCAACGCCAGCCCGAGGTTACGGACTGCGTTTTCGTCGACATCGGTTTTGATCCCCGATGCTTTTTTGGGCCAGCACATCCAAAGCCCACCGTTGGGAGCGAGCCGGTTCTGGGCGCGCGGCAAGCGCCGCTCCAGCTCCGCCAGCGAAGCCACGAAACAGACGATCAGATCGAGCACGGACGTGCCACGTGAGGCGTCGCCGAGCGTGACGCCCGGCGGCAGCGCGCCGAGCTGCTTGGCAAAGCCGTCTGGCGCGCTCCAGAGGCCGACGCGAAGATCGGGCTTGAGTCCGAGCTTTTGAGGGAGCGGTGTTCCCGAATAGCCTGCCATGGCGCCTCGTCAGGCTAACGAAATGACGAGCGGAGCTCCACTCCTACGCCACCCAGCAAGCCCGCGCGCTCGAAATGACGCGCGAAATTGCCCGTGCTGGGCCGGCATTTGCGGCATTCTCGGGTCTCTGCAATAGCGTCGTCTGTCCGATGCTCGATCTGCGCTTCAAGACTCCGCCCGAGTGGCTAGACGTGGTGTTTGCCGACTTCGACGCCTTCCTGCTCGATCACGCGGCGTGTGAACGCAAAGCGGCCGCGACCGGCATGTCGTTCGTCGTGCGCTATCCCGACAAGAGCGCGCTGATCGAGCCATTGATCGAGTTCGCGCGGGAGGAGCTCGAGCACTTCCAGATCATGTACCGCATCATCCACGCGCGCGGCTTGATCTTGTCTGACGATTACAAGGACCCGTATGTGAACGCGCTGCGTTCACAGGTGCGCAACGGCGGACCGGGCATGTTGCTCGACAAATTACTGGTCGCTGGGATCGTCGAAGCGCGCGGCTGCGAACGTTTGTTCATGGTGGCCGAAGCGCTGAAGGAGAGAAATTCGCCACTCGCAGCAGCGTATCTCGAGCTGGCGCGGGCCGAAGCGCGCCACCACGGCTTGTTCTTTCGCCTGGCCCGCGCTTGCTTCGACGATGCGTTGATCGACGACCGCGCGGCCGCGCTGCTCGACTACGAAGCCGAGCTCGTGCGGCGGTTACCCCACCGCGCCGCCGTGCATTGAAGCCGAACGCCGGCACGAAGGGCGTGGGAGCCCAGTACTTCGCGCGCTACGCCGAGCCGGAGGCCAAGCTTGCCAGCGCGCTCTCCGAGCGCTACCAGGCTGCGCTGGTCGTGCCCGTGTGCGGTGAAGCCCCGTCGCTCTTGGACGGCTTTCAGAGCGCGCTTTCACGAGCCAAAGAGCGCGTGCTTTTGGTGCTGGTGGTGAACGCGACCGACGCCGCGAGTCGCTCGATTCACGCTGAAAATCAGCGCCTGCTCGCGCAGCTCGCGGCGACGTTCGAGGCTCGGGCCGCGATCGCTCATGACAGCGTCGCGACCCGAGGCTGGCTCGCTCGTGCCGAGCATCACGATCTCTTGTGGCTCGATCGCGCGAGCGAGGGTGCGCGGCTGCCGGCGCGTGAAGGCGTGGGTATGGCCCGCAAGTTGGGCGGTGATCTGGCGGCGGCCCTCTGGGCACGCGGTCAGCTGAGCTGTCCGCTGATCGCCTCGAGCGACGCGGATGTCACGCTGCCTGCCGACTATTTTCAGCAGCTGACGGAGCCCGTCTCGGAGCGCGTGCGGAGCGCCGCGTGGCTCTGGCCCTACCGTCACGAGCCTGGCGCCGACGCGGCGATCGACGCGGCCACCGTGCTGTACGAGATCTCGCTCCGTTACTTCGTGCTCGGCCTCGCTTCGGCGGGTTCCTGCTACGCCTATCAAAGCGTGGGTAGCACGCTGTGTGTGGACGCGGCGGCGTATCTGAGCGTGCGCGGCGTCCCCAAACGCGAGGCAGCCGAGGACTTCTATCTCCTGGACAAGCTGGCCAAGGTCGGGCCGCTGCGTCGTCCTCCCGTTACACCACTCGGGATCCGAGCGCGCGCCTCTGAGCGCGTGCCCTTCGGAACCGGCCGGCGCTCGCGCGAGATCGCGGAGGAGCTGGCGATCGGCCGAGAATTCGTGCTCTATTCACCGCGCATCTTTCGAGCGTTGCGGGCGGTGTTGCAAGGTTTGGACGATTTCGCACAAACTGCCGAGGTTTCCAGCCTCTCGCGCGCCGTCGAGCTCGGCGTGCCTGACATTGCACCACCGGTTCAGCAAATATTGAGCGAACTCGGAGCGTTCGCGGCGCTGGCGAGCGCCGCGGGCCAGGCGCCGACCGGCGCGGTCTTGCGGCGACGAGTGCACACCTGGTTCGACTCGCTGCGCACCCTGCGTTTCGTGCATGGCCTGCGCGATCGATGCTTGCCTTCGTTGCCTTGGCGGCAGGCGCTCGCCTCGGCGCCCTTCCTATCAGCGCCACTCGGCACAGGCACCGAGCCAGACGCCGTGTGCCGCGCGCTGGCGCTGGCCGAAGCGGACCTGCCGTTACAAATCGGACCCTCGCTGCTTTAGCTCTCGGAGATCGAAGCGAGCTCGGCGCGGTGTCGACATCCGACTATCGGACAGCGGTCACCTCGTAGCTTGCCCAATCGGTGGCCGTTAGGATCAGCGCGGCGGCGGCGTCGTCCAAGGGGACGTCTTGACCGGGCTTCACTGGTGCTACGAGCACGGTGTGCGTCGAGCGAACGAGCTCCATTTGCAGGGTTTCTGGGCCTGCAACGCGGAGCGCGCGGACGCCTGCTCCGAAGCTCAGGTAAGCGAGCCCGAAAGGCGCCAGCTGGGATTCGACGGATTGGCCGGCTTCGAGCGTCAGTCGATGAACGGGCTCCGGCAAGTCGATGCTGGAAAAGCCGTGACCCTGCCGTGGGTCGTTCACGTAAAGTGCCACCGCCATGTCCAGGAAGAGCTGGAGCGAGGTCTTCGGCTGGTGGACGCTTGCGAGCGCCGCGTCGAGCCCCGCCCAGCCGTTGCCCGGCTCAGCCGTAATCGCACGCATCAACTCGCTTTCGCCTTGCTCCCACAGATACGCGCCGAAGGCGAGCGCGGCGCCATAGTGATAGGGCCCTGCGCTGTCCGCGCCTGGGCCCCAGTTCACGTTTGGTTCGTGCAAGAAATCGACTAGCCAATCGCGATCCGTCGAGAAGCCGTTGGCGACCATGGCCGCCTCGGCCAGGGTCTCCTCGACCCAGCCCGCCTCGTCGCCGTCGTAGCCGCGCGAGATCGCGTGATACGATTCGTGCGCGGCGATCGACAACGCTCGATCGCCGTCGAGAGGGCTCAGCAACACGCCGTCCAGATGCAGCTCTGGCTCGGCGCACCAACTACAAAAATAGCCGTCGCTCGCGCCGTGCGTGTCGACGATGAACACCGGCAGCTTGCTCGAGTTCGCGGGCCGCCGAAGTTCGCCGAAGATGCGCTGGTTGTTCGAGAGAACCGCGAACTCAGGGTCGGGGTCGCCGTCGAAGCGGCGCAGAAATCCCGCGATCGCTGGCGACTCGATCAACGAACCGTAGAGCTCGTCAGCGACGAACACGCGGACCCGATCGTTTTCGGCTCGGCAGGTGGCGCGGACCGGTTGTGGTTCGGTGTCTCCGAGCGTGTATACGCGCGTCGTGGCGCTCGCGAGATCGCACGGCGACTCGCGAGCGCCAACGCCGCTCGAAGGCCCGGCTTCCCCAGGCAATTCACCACTGCAAGCCGGACTGCCGGCAATCAAGCCGGCAATCAAGCCGCAGCGGAGCGTGCGTGAGGGCAAGCGGACGCCGGGTTGTCAGGGGCAATTCGACTGGAAAGTGCCGCCAAAATGCCAAGAGCTGACGGTCCCAGGCGCCTGCGTGATGGTTCCACTGACTGTGGATTCACCATGAGCGGCCCCACCGAAGGCATGAATCTCACCGCTCAGCACGGTCGTTTGCGTGACGCCGCCGCGGGTCACGTACTTGAAATCGAAGGGTGGAGCACCGTAGTTGCCAACGAACAGCCGTTCCTGGATCGTGCACTTCTTCGATTGGGTCCAGCTACCGGTTCGGTTCAGCCAGCAAATGTCGTTGGTACCAAACGTCGGGCAGCCCCCGTGAGCGTCTCGAAAGTGAGCGCCCGAGCTGGTCGCGTGCGCGAGCGATGGCGTTGCCGCAGTGGGAGCTAGATCGCTCTCTTCCGACGGCGCAGCCTCCACTTTCGTACTTGGTAGAGTCGCCAAGCGTTCCTTCGCGCGCGCGTCGGCCGCCAGCAAGACCTCTGGAACCGCCTCATTGCCACGCAGCGCGCTGAATATCTGCGCAAACGACAGCTGATTCAAATCCAACCCGTCCGCGAGCAGACCGAGCTCGCTCGGGGCGCGCTGGCCCACGCTCAACACCCCGGGTTCTTGTTCGAAAAATGTCACGCTCCTGCCATCTGGCGTATCGATGGCGTAAATCAGGCCCGCTTCCTCGGCTGCCTGGCGATCCAATTGTCGAATCGCGGCCCGAGCTGCTTGGTCGTTCGGGTTTGCGATCAGTTGAGCGATCAGATCGCTGCGACTGTGCTCGGCCTTCTCGCCGCCCGAGCAGGCGATCGAGCCCAACATCGCAACCAATCCAAACGCGACACGGCTGATGACAATCTTCATGTCGATTTCCTCTCCCTTTGATTAAGTCCACCATTGCCTTGCGGCACTCACCGAAGACCAGTGCGCGAGCTCGGCTCGATTGGGGAGGAAATCGTCTCGCCAACAACGTCGCTGCGCGTCGCACGCCCAGCCTCGTGCACAAACGTACAATACGCGCGAGCTTTCGGCAGGCGACTCTGCGGAGAGCGCGAAGCTGGATTGGACGGCTGACATTGCGAGCGAGCGGGATTCGACGCTTTGGTTCTGTGGGTATTTCGAGTCGCCGCTGCGGAGATCAAGCCGCGCCGGGCCGATTGATCGCGTGCCATCGAGGGGCTGACGACGTGGCGCTCACCGTGGGCCGAAGCGCCTCAGCGACGCGAATGCGCGGCCAACCGTCGGCAAGGCCCGATCGACGAAGGGAGACCACCGACGCTGCCTACGCTGCGTTCGCGCCGCTCGTCCGCGCGCGGCTAGCGGCGTTCGGTGTCCGCTTGCACGACGTCGCCGATCTTTGCCACGACGTCTTCGTGATCGCCCACACCGTCGGAGATCTGACGCAGGTGAAGCGAGTCGATTTGTGGTTGACCGCAGTGTGCCGGCGAGTCGCCGCTGGCTATCGGCGTCGCTCGGGGCGAAGGCGAGAGATCCTGGGCTTCGACGCCGCAGACTTCGGATCTGCGGCGGAAGCGTGGGCGCAGGCCGAGAACGCTTACACCGTACTCGCTCGCAATCAAGAGGAGGAGGGGGCGAGGCGCGCGTTCGAACAGCTCGATCAGGAGTCCCGTGAGCTCTTAGTGCTGCACGATGTCGTGCAGCTGCCGCTCACCGCGCTCGCTCAGCTCGTCGAGCACGATCGCAAGACGGTACGCAAACGGATCGAGGTCGCTCGACGGCGCGTTTCACAGCTGATGCTAAAAGACGAAAAGCGGGCGACGCTCGGGCCGCGGCTAGTTGCCGAGCGAGAGTCTGACAACCACCCGCCTGGGCATGCCCAAGCCATGGCGCTCGGAGCGACGATCGGCAAGAAGAGAGGCCCTGCGGCGCGTGAGCTCGAAATCATGAGCATCACGCCGAGTCACACGCTCGCGATCTTGGGCAATGTCGTGCTCAGCCACTGGCCGTCTGCGATCACCGAAGAAGGGGTCGAAGCGATGATTGCGCGGTCGCCCAGGATCGTGGAACGCTGCGGGGGAGAGCTGGTCGGGCTGGTCGTTCTCGGGCCGGAGTATCAACCGCCGCCGCAGCGCGCGCGCGCCAGAATCGTCGACGCTCTGCGCACGAATGGCCCGTACAACAGCGGACATGCCATCGTCTGGCTCGGGGGGCTCGGCGCGCTGGCAGAGCCGTTGATGAGCGGGTTGATGCTGCTCGCGCAAGCGCACTTTCCGGTGCAATTCTTTCGCAGCGTTGGCCCGGCAGCGGCCTGGCTCAGCCAGTTCTATGCGCGCGGCGCGGACGGACCCCTGAGCGCCGCCCATCTGTGCGCCGCCGCCGCGCGCGTGCAGCGCCTCCGCCCCTGACTCTGAAACCCGCCGTCGCTAGGGCCGAGCCGTGGCTGCTGACTGTGTTGCAGCTCGGATACAGTGCCGGACAGCGGTTCACGGTTTCGTAGATTGCGCGCATTTGTAGCCTTTTTAGCGCGCTCGCGCTGGGCACGTCGGTTGCTCTGCAGCGCAGTCGTGCCGCCAAAGTTCACGTGTCTCGCGCTGTTCGGCGCATCTCTCTTGGCTCCGCTGCCGGGCAGCGCGCAAACGGCGGCGCTGCTTGCCGTGGGTGACGCGACGCAGCTCTCAGAGGTGCAGTTGGCCAAGGTCATGGTCGATGATTCCTCGCTCTGGTTGAGCGTGCGGTTTCATGGGCGCACCCGGCTGGCCTTGGTCACCGCACAAGCCGCTGTCGCGTCGGCCCCTGCGGCACACGCCTGGCTCGGCGCGCTGGATTTCGCGACGCGCGTGCGCGTAGCGGCTCCGCCAGGGTCGCCCTTGGGCTGCAGCTCGAGCAAGCCGTTCGAACTCGCTGATACCGGCATGCCAGAGCCGGAGCGCGTGGCCGCTGTCGAGGTATCGAGCGTGAATTCCGAGCTCGAGCTCCGTCGCCTGTTGGCGGACGCCGAACTGCCCGCGGATATCGACGGCGTCGCGCAGTTCACGAGCGAGGCTGAGCCGCCGTTTCAGGTCCTGATCTACGATCTGTCGGCATCGGGCGGCAGCACCGAAGCGGTGCGCTTGAGCGACCGCGGTCACCCGAGTGAGCTGCCGCGCATCGCGCTTTCCGGGGCAAAATCGCTGCCGATCACGCTGATTGCTTTGGCCAATCAGGGCCTGCTGCCGCTCGGGCAGGAGAGCGCCGACGCCAGCGAATTCCCGGTCGCGTATCGCGCGCGTGACGCCCACAGTGATTACCTCTCGGCGCGCGGCGGCTGGCTCGCCCAGAACCCCTCGCGCTGGCTGAACGAAGTCCAGGCGAGCGGGGCGCTATTTGCGTGGACCGTATTTCCGGCAGGCGGTCAAATCGCGCCCGTGGTTTCGCGCTACTTCGAGCAGCTGTCCGGCATGCCGGAAGGCAGCTGCGAGCTGAGGGTGCGAGCCGCGCACGCGCGCGCTTCGGTGAACGCCGCGGATTTCGTGTGCGAGGGAGCCGATGACCTGGCCCAGAGCCTGCGTGAAGTAGACTTCGCCGAGCTTCGATTGAGCCGGTTCTTCGGTACGCTCAGCGGCGATGGCGCAAGCTTTCGCCTGGCTCCCAGCGTGCCTCGGAGCCCGCTGTTGTTCGCTACGGACTTCGACGAAAGTGGCTGTCCGCCGGGTGATGCGCCGCCTGTGAATGCTCCGAGCGAGCCGCCCGACTCGAGGACGCCGCCGCCTGTGAATACTTCCCCTGTCGTCAGCGCCCCGGACGACCCGTACCACGACCCACCGCTAGGGACGCCCGTGTCTCGCAGCGAAACCAGCTGCTCGCTCACCCTCTTCGACTCCGGTTCGAATGGGTCGTGCAGTGGTGATCCGAGCTCGCGCGACTCCAGCCCGGACTCTTGCAGTGGTGATTCGAGCTCGAGCGACTCCGGCCCGGACTCTTGCAGTGGTGATTCGAGCTCGAGCGACTCCGGCCCGGACTCTTGCAGCGGCGATTCGAGCTCGAGCGACTCCGGCCCGGACTCTTGCAGCGGTGATTCGAGTGATTCGAGCTCCGATGATAGCTGCAGCGGCGATAGTGACTCCAGCAGTGACTCGGCCGATTGCGGCAAGAGCGAATACGACGGTGATACGTGCTCGGGGAGTTCGGAGAGCAACTCCGCTCGATCGCGCAGCGCTAGTCAGCGCTCGGGCAGCGCGGCAGCTCGTCCGCGCCCGAGGCAGGTGCGCCTGAGTCTGCTCACGCTGCTGGCGGCGGCATTGGCCCTGCCTTTGCGCCGGCTCCGCGCATCGCGTTAGACTGCCGCCGAATCATGACCGAAGGCCTGGGTAACTTTCGCAAGCAGTGGCTGGTGCCGATCGTCGTCCTCACGTCGGTCTCGCTGCTGGTATTTTGGGCGTTCTACTCGTTCGACTACTTCTTCACCGGGGGTGACGTTCAGCCGTCATCCGCGACCCCGCTCGGGCGCTACGTTCATTTCGACCCGAGCAGCATCACCGACGCGGTGAGCTCGCTGGCCGGGATGATCGCCGCGGTGTTCGGCATCGTGATCACGGTCGTGTCCATCATCGTGCAGCTATCTGCGGATCGCTACACGGGCGTCGCACGGATGTTCCTTCGCGATCGGGTCAACTTGGTGGTCATGGGGTATTACTTGATCGCCTGCGTGTGCGGAGTTTGGCTCAGCGTCTCGCTGCACCGGGACTACGTGCCGCGCCTGGCGCTCTTGGGCATGATCGGCGCAACTACCCTGGGCCTGGTGCTGATGGCGCCGTATTTCCGCTACGTGTTCTGGTTTTTGGAGCCGATGAACATCATCTCCCGCATCCGGAGTGAGGCGGTGGGCGTGGCCGGTCGCGGCGCGGACGAGCGCGACCAGGCGCGCTCGGCGACGGCGCAGGTGTCCACGCTGTCGGCGATGGAGGAGCTCACGGACATCACCAGCAACTCGATATCGGGCAAAGACAAGATCATTGCCAGCGGCGCCGTCGACGCGCTCAAGGATTTCTCGCTCGCCTACCTGAAGGCAAAATCCCAGGCTTCGGAGGTGTGGTTCGGCATCGGCGCGGGGATCCGCCAAAACCCGGATTTCGTGGCCATGGATCCCGAGTCGCTCCTGGATCTCGAGCGGCGACGCACGTGGGTCGAGTGGAAGGTGATGCGCCAGTACCTCGGCATCTACAACGAGGCCTTGGGTAGCATGCGCGACATCAACTATCTGATCGCGATCGACACCCGCTACATCGGCGAAGCCGCCGGCGCCGCGCAAGACACGGAGCTGATCGTGCTCGTGTTTCGCTTCATGAACTCCTACATGCGTTCGACCTTGAACGCGCGCGACGTGCGCACGGCGTACAACGTCCTCAACCAGTATCGCTTGCTCGTGGAAGCGATGATCCGTCAGAAGAACGGGCGCGCCGCGGTGGAGGGGGTCAGGCACATGAACTACTACGGGCACGTCAGCTTCGACATGAAGTTGACCTTCGTGACCGAGACGGTGGCCTACGATCTCTCGGCGCTCTGCCAATACGCACACGAGCAGGGCGCGCCCGAGGAAGAGGAGATGCTCACGCAGTTCTTGCAGCTCGACCGCCCGCTACGCGTCAGCAGCCAGGAAAATGCGCTGCTCGGTGTGCGCAAGGCGCAAGTCAAACTCGCGGCCTACTATTTGATGCGCGGCGAGCAGGAGAAAGCCCGCCGTATTTCGCGCGATATGCAGAACGAGCCCGGCGAGCGGCTGCTCTCGATCCGGCGCGCGCTGGAGGGAGTCGAGAGCAAAGACTTCTGGGAGATCATCGATCGCGGTCGCAACTTCGAGTACATGCCGCCCGCGCAGCGCGCTTATTTGGCGGAGTTTTTCTCCTGGTACGACCTAGGCGTGGCCGAGCAGAGCGAAGCGCTCAGCACTTGAGGTGCGCGCGTAGCTCGGGGAAGCTTCGGACGATCAGCTGGGCTTCCCGGAAGCGCTCATCCGGCAGGGCCGCGTCCGGGATGGCCACTACACTCATGCCTGCCGCGCGCGCGGCCAGCACGCCGGCCGGCGAATCCTCGATCACCAGGCAGCGCGCTGGGTCAGCAGCGATGGCGCGCGCCGCGGCCAAGAAGATGTCCGGCGCGGGCTTGAGCGCGCGCACTTCCGGGTGGTCACCGGAGACGACGGCTGAAAAAAAGCTGAACCAGGGCAGGTGGCTGGTCTTCAGATCATACAAGCGGCGTGTGCTGCTGGTGCCGACCGCGAGCACGTGGCCGCGCTCGGCGAGCTTTTCGACGAACGCCTCGGCACCAGGCAACTCGGCCGCGGTCCGGAACAGGTCTTCGGCGATCGGAGCTGCGCGGCGCAGGTATTCTTCGGCCGTGATCGGCAAGTCGAGCGTCGTGATCAAGAGCTCCGCCGCCTCCAGCTCGTGGCGGCCCATCATCCTGGACTTCAGGGACCAATCGAAGGTCTTACCGTATTGCCCGACGACACGCTGGGTGGCTTCCGTGTACAGCTTTTCGGTGTCGAGGAGGACGCCGTCCAGATCGAAAATCAGATGAGTGTAGTCGGAGAGGATCACGCGGCGCGACCCTAGCGCAAGGTCCGCCCTACGACGAGAACTTCGCGACTCAGCGAGCGCTCAGGCGGTTCGAATCCGGGCCGGCAACCTCCATGAAATCTCGACCCGCAGGATCGCCGAACTCATCGGCGATTTCCACGCGCACCACCCACGGACCGCGGTTACCCGGGGCCGGGATGAAGGCGTGCATCGTGTTGTCCGAGCGCATCCAGGTCACGTCCACGGTTTGCACGTCGACCATCACCTTCGGCTTCACCGGCGTCGACTCGGGTACGGCGCGGCCGCGCGCGTCGAACAGCTGCACGGTCACTTCGATCATGTCCTCCGGCCAGCGCGGGTGCTTGGGCGTGATCTGGACGTCCGCGCGGATGCTGCGCGGCTCGAGCCCGACGCGGACTTCCTCCAAGGTGCCTGGCTCGCGCAAGCGAAGCAGGGTGCTCTCACCGCGCGACAAGCCCACGCTGTCCGGCGCAGCCACGAAATGCAGCGAAGCGTTGTAGCTCGCTTCCAGACCGGCGGCGCCGATCAGCTTCGCGCGACCGCGCTGACCCAGCAAGATGGCGCCATCTTCGTAGCGAGAGCCGGGCGGGAGCTGCGCGCCCACCAATCGAAGCGGGGTGCCCGCGCTCTCTTGGCCGAAGATCCCCGCGGCATCCACGGCGCGCGCCGTCACTTGGTATTTGCCAGGCGCCAAGCCAGAAATTGCAGTGGGGCCGCGCCCGTCGACGCGACGGATGAACTCTTTGCCCTTGTCCGTGACGCGCCAAACGCTCAGTTGATAGTGGTCCGCTTCTTTCACACCAGAGGCTTCTGCGTGTGCGTTCGGGGCATCGCTGCCGAGCGCCAACAGCAGCGGGTGCGGAATGCTCACGCTCGGAATGCCAGGCACCTTCTGCTCTTGGTACGCTGGATCGCTACCGACGAAGCCACGCACGAGACCGCTCGGCAACGTCTTCCAATCATTGCCGGCCGCTGCCAGCATATCGCCCTCGACCGCGGCGATGGTGACGCGATTTGCATCGGCTATTGCAATGCTGTGGCCGCCCTTCGCGACTGCGCTGACCTTGTGCGGTGCTTGCACGAGCACCGCGGTCTTCGGAACCTTGTTGGCAGGGATCTCGATGTCGACGTCAACGCGTCCCGAGATCAGCTTCACGACTTGAGTCACGGTTGGTGGTGAGCCCGTCGCCGCGAGCTGCAGCTTCATCAGCCGACCGAGCTCGATGCGCGTGCCGGGCGCGAGGCGCAAGAGCGCGCCACCGGGGAGTTGCTTTACCGTACCCTCGGCTGCGTTGGCCGAATCGGCGCGGACGGTTGCTTTCGCCTCGGACGCCTGCAGCTCTCCGGAGAACAGCGTCGGAGTCACAGCGAGCATCACTAGTGCGGTTAGCCTTCTAGTCATGCCTCCATCAACGGACGAAAGCGCCAGGCGTTCAGTCTCAATCGTCAGATAATTGCCTGCTAGTTGCGCGCTTTCAGCCCCGAGTGTCTCACCGCGGAGCAGTCTGGCCCACGTTCTTTCAGCGTGAGCGGCGCGTGGTCTGTGGCGGCAATGCGAGCTCGGCAAGGATGCCGTCGAGCAAGGCCTCGTCCTTGCGCAGCATCGCGATCTGAAGCAGGCGCGAGCGAGCGTCTTGGGGTTCGAGCTTCGCCAGCAGCGCGGCAGCTTCCGCCAATTTGCTCACCAAACGCTGATCGAGCGACAAGTTCGGATCTGACCTTCGACTGGGACGTTGCGAGGCTTCTGTCCGCTCGCGGACGGACGAGCCCTCGTCACTCAGCGGGGTGCTGAACCGGAGATCGATGTCGGTCCTAGGTCGGCGATTGGTCATGGCCTCTACTTTCAGAACGTAGACGTTGCACGTTTCATTCCGATCTGTGTTCACGAGACGTAAAACCGATCATTCGCGGGGATTGCGAAACGTTTCACTGCGTTGGCGCGGCTGGGTGGGGTAGCCGGATCGCAGCAGCAGCAAGTTTTGCGATGTGGGCAACGCGCTTACGCACAGCGCGCCCTTGCCCTGAAATTCTCGTCAATCGTGCTGGCGCGTGGTCTGCTCACGTTTCGTGTTGCTGTACGCAGCGCGCCGCGTGAGGCTCTTCTGGTGAGCGTGTTGCACCACCTGGCACTCGGAGCGCGTGACGTCGGGCGGCTGGCACGCTTCTACACCGACGTACTGGGACTCCGCGAAGTCACGCGTCACCTACATGCCGATGGCTCGTTGCGGTCGGTGTGGTTGGATCTGGGCGGCTCGCTGTTGATGATCGAGCCGACTGACGAACCACCGCGAACGGTGGTAGGCGTCGGCGCAGGGCCGTTCTTGATCGCGGTGGCGGTTTTGGCCGAAGAGCGGCGAGCGTTCGAGGCTCGACTCGAAGCCGCGGGCTCGGTCGTCGAATTCCGTTCGGAGTTCACGAGCTACGCGCGCGATCCCGAGGGCAATCGCATCGCGCTCAGCGCCTATCCGCTGAGCTTGCTCGAGCAGCGCTAGAGCTTCTTGCTCTTCGGCGCCTTGGCGGGGCCTTCGTTGCCGTAGGGCGTTAGCACTCGTTGACTCGGAGCAACGTTTTGTGGCTCGGCCTTGCTGGGCGCAAGTTGCTTCGGGTCGAGCTTGCTGGGCGCAAGTTGCTTCGGGTCGAGCTTGCTGGGCGCAAGTTGCTTCGGGTCGAGCTTGCTGGGCGCGGTTGGCTTGGGCGAAGCCTTCCGCGGCGCGTTCTGCTTCGGCATGGACTTGGCGTCGGGAATCGACGTTGGTGCGCCGCTTGCTGGCAGGTTGGGGATCGTGATTGGCCGATCGGAGTTCGCTGCTGCAGCGCGGGCTTCGCGAATCGCGCTCGCGTGCTCGCCACTCGGGTCGAGGGCTCTGGCCTGATCGAGCGCCGCGATGCACTCCGGATAAGCGCCGTCCGCGCAGCGCTGCAAGGCGTCCTGACGCAAGACACGCGCTCGTTCGAGCGGCGAGCTCGGCTCTCGGGCGATACTTGGTGGAACGACGGCAGGCCGCAAGGCTCGCTGCAATAGCGAACCGCCGCCGATCATCATCAGGAGACCGGCTGCACCGAGGGCCAGCCAGCGAGCATGAAAGTGTCGGCGCAGACGTGAAACGCGCTGCCGCACCCGCGGCGCCGGCAGATCGACGTCGCGCGCAATGTCGTCCAGGCTCTCTCCGTCACCTTCGCGTAGCAGCCAATGTAGCGTCGCCTGCGCGCCCTCGGTCTTCGGTAGTTCGGTCTCTATCCACTGACTGAGCTCACTAATCGGGGGGTTCGGTTCGGCCGCGCTCTGATCCAGATCGGCGCTCGGCGTGGGAAGTCGCCCGCGACGGCGATAGCTATCGGCGATCTTGTGTCGGGCGATGCCATGGACCCAGCGTCGAAAGTCGGTGTGATCGCTGGGGGCGTTGGCCGCGACCAGCGCTTCGGTCAGGGTGTTTTGGACCAAATCTTCCACTTCTGCGGGGGGAAGCCGGCGGCGCGCGTACTTCAGTAGTCCCTCGCGGAGCGCGGGATCGGCCAAGCGGGTGGCATTCTGGCTCTGGATCGAGAACGCGGGGGCTGCCATGGGGTATGACTTCACCAAGCCCTGCGTCGTGCTCGGGGCCACACCTGTGACACCCAAGCGCGACGAATCTTGATTTTTTTTCTTACGCCAGAGACCCCCGCGATCCCCCCGTGCGCCGCCCTCAGCCTTCAAAACAGCCGATCTTGCTCGAACCCGAGCAAAACGAATGGCAGATCGAGAAGCTCGTGCCCGGAGGAGCCGGTTTCTTGCGCCTCTCGAGCGGTCAGGGGGCTTTCGCGCCCGGCGCGCTACCGGGTGAGCGGATCCGGGTCGAACTGGCCGAGGATCACCGGGCCTATTTGCGGGCGAAGCGATGGCATCTGCTCCAGCCGAGCCCCGATCGAGTCCAGCCCGTCTGCCCGGTCCAGGGCAGCTGTGGTGGCTGTGATCTGATGACGCTGGACTACCCCGCGCAGCTTCGCGAAAAGGCCGGGATCCTACGCGACGCGCTGACTCGCGTCGGCCGCTTCGAAGCGCTGCCGGAGCTGCTGTTCATCGCGGCCGATGAGCCACTCGCTTACCGCTCGCGCATTCGCTTGCACATCGCGAAAGATGGTCGACTCGGCTTCTTCGCCGCCGAGTCTCGCGAGTTGGTGGAGATCCCCGGTTGCCGCGTGGCGCACCCAGAGCTCGACCAAGCGTTGCTCACGCTGCGCTCGATCGCGAGCCAACATCGCGCCGAGCTTGCTGCGTTCAGTGAACTCGAGCTGCGGGTGGCGCCTGCGGGGCCAAGGATCGCCGTGCGCCTTTTGCCTGCTGCGGGTCGCGAAGTCCAAGCGGGTCGCTTGGTCGCGGCGCTGTCGCGGGCATTTCTCGTCTCCATCGGCGAGCAGAGTTCGGAGCCCGAACACGATCAGCGCTTCCCGTTGCCGGGCGGAGTGGAATTGAGGGTTTCTGGCGCGGCGTTCACGCAGGTCAATTGGGCGGTCAATCAACGCCTCGTGCAGGCGCTGCTCGACGGCGCCGAGCAGCGTGGGCTGCGCACCTTCTGCGATCTCTACTGCGGAGCCGGCAATTTCAGCTTACCGCTCTTGGCGCGCGGTCTGAGCGGAGTCGGTATCGAGGGTTCGAAGGCTGCGATCGCGGCCGCCAAGCGAGCTTCGAGCGAGCAAGGCTTCACGCACGCGCACTTCATCGCGGGCGACGTGAAAGAGGCGCTCGCCAAGTTGCCACGCGCGGAGCCGTTCGATCTCGTGGTGCTCGATCCCCCGCGCAGCGGCGCGCGCGAAATTTTGCCGGAGCTGCTTGCGCGTGCACCTCGGCACATCGCCTACTGCGCCTGTGATCCAGTGACGCTGGCGCGCGATCTGCGCACGCTGTGCGATTCGGGCTATTTCCTGTCGGCCGTCAGCGGCTTCGATATGTTTCCCCAAACGCACCATTTCGAAACCTTGGTTTGGCTGGCACGAAGCGAGTAACGGCCTTGCGCTCGATTGTTGGCCCGCGCTAAGCTCGCTTGGAACAATTCGTATCGCCGACCTTCCTCGGTAGGAGCGGGTTTCGCCATGCAATTGTCTAGCGGTTTATCCCCGGTCGGGGATCAAGAAGCGCGTTCAGCGTCCACAGGCGCTCCTGAATGGTTGGTCTGCAATGGCGGCGTGACGGTCGGTCCAGTCCGCACCGATCTCCTGCTGCGCGGGGTGATCCATGGCCGCGTTCCAAGCAGCTCCTGGGTGCGTCAGACTGGCTGGCAGAATTGGCGCGAGTTGGCCAAGATTCGCGAAGTGTCCGCGCTGGCCCGCGTGCTCGATCGTCGCATGGACGAGCCCGCGCCGGAATCTTCGACTTTGCGCGAGAGCGCCGAAGCCGTGACTCAAGCGGGCGACGCTGGCGAAGCGCTGTTGATCGCGCTGCACGCAGCCGCCCAAGCTACCTCCGCCACGGTGGGTCTGGCGCATCGCGTCCGCGAGCCGCTGCTGCTACCCACCACGTCGTGTTTGTTCGAAGCCTCGCCTGAGCGCTTGGGAGAGGTGCTGCCCTGGTTCGATCCCGCGTTCGTGCTCGCGCGCAGTGGTCGAGCGCGGCTGCTGTTCGGCGCTGGAGAGCCCGGTAGTCTGCAGCAGACCGTCTCCGCTCGGCTGAGCCCCGGCGTGCCCCTCGCGGGGCTCGCCGTGCTGCCGATCATGGTCAACGGTCAGCTGTGCGCCATGCTCGAACTCGGGCGCAGCGATCATCCGTTTCGGGCCAGTGACTCGGCAGAGCTGGCTGACTTCGTCGAACACGTGGCCGTCGTGCTGGCACGCCTCGGTGCCGCGCGGCGTTTACCTGGCGGCTCCTGAACTCAGACCCCAAATAGGGCAACAGCCCGGCGCGAGGGGAGCGCGCCGAGCCGTTGAATAGATTAGGGAGGCGGCGACCCGGGCGGAGGGGGGGGTCACCAAGGGCGCCGCCTGCAGACCCACATACTGCAGGGAGCGTGCCAGGACCGTTGTACCTCGATTCAATAGGTTATGAACTGCGTCCGGCGCCGCGTATTTCAATTATGAAACGTGTCATTCGATCACGAAACCCGCCGGGCATCTAGCCAGTTACGTTCGGCGTACGGCAAGGGGCTGGAGCGGTCCGACCGTGGATGCTCGCCAAGCGTTTCGCAGGGCACTATCGTCCCGCGCATGAGGTGGTCCTTTCGCATCGCGCGCGTCTCCGGGATCGACGTGCGCATGCACGTCACCTTCGCGCTGGCGGTGATTTTTTTTGCGCTGAACCTTGCGCTGCCCCAGGGCCCGCGCGGTGCGGCCTTCGGCGCGCTGCTGATCGGCGCTCTGTTTGCGAGCCTCACGCTGCACGAGGTCGGTCACTGCCTGGTCGCGCAGCGCCTAGGCGTATCGGTCACGGAGATCTTGCTCCTGCCCATTGGCGGCGTGGCGCGCTTGGTGAATGAGCCGAGAAAGCCGTTACACGAGCTACTGATTGCGCTGGCGGGCCCGCTCGTGAACGTGGTCATCGCGCTCTTGTTGTTGCTCGTGCTGGACCACTACCGAATCCCACTCGACGCGAACGATCTCGTGTCCTTGACCGAGCCCACGCCGCTCGGGCTGGTGCGCGCGCTGTTCTGGGGCAACGCCGTGCTTGCGGTGTTCAACCTGTTGCCGGCTTTGCCCATGGACGGTGGCCGAATGTTTCGCGCCTTGCTCAGCCTTTCGCTCGGCCGCTCGCGTGCCACGCGCATCGCGTCGGCGGTCGGCCAAGTGATCGCGATTGTGCTCGTGGGCATCGCGTTCAAGAAGGACTGGGGGCCGTTGGCGTTGGTCGGCATGTTCGTGTTCGTCGGCGCAGCGCAAGAACGCGCCGCTGTGCGGGCCTCCGAACTGCTCGGTGAGCTGCGCGCGGGCGAGGTCTGCGATCCGAACGCGGTGGTCTTTGCTCCGCAAGAGCAGGTGGGGCACGTGCTCGACACCTTGGTGCGCTGTCCGCAGGCGCATTTCGCGGTCTTCTACGGCAAAGAACTGGTCGGCACGATCGGTCGCGAGCAAGTGCTGGCGTCCGCGCCGCGCGTCGGGCTGGACGCGCCGCTGTCGTCATTGATGCGGCGTGAAGTGTTCGCGATCGACGCAGGGACCCCGCTGGACGAAGTGCGACGTCGTTTGCTCGAACTCGCGGGTCGTCCGGTCGTGGTGCGCTCGCTGACGGGCTACGCGGGAGTGCTCGGCTTCGAAGATTTGCAGCGCATCACGATCGTTGCCGAGCGTTTGGCCCAAGCCGGCATTCGCCGGCCACAAGCCGTCCCCGATCCGGCCTTGCATTGAACGCTGCCCCGTCGCCGAGCTCGTCGCCGACCGGGCTGAGCCCGGTCCGAGCCAAGCATCCGCGAGTCTTCGTCTACTTGCTTTTCACGGAGACCTGGGAGCGCTTCAGCTTCTACGGCATGCGGGCGCTCTTGGTCTTCTACCTGACCAAGGCCTTCTCGTTCAGTGACGAGGCGGCGTACGCGATCTACGGCAGCTACGCGGCGCTGGTGTACGCGACGCCCGTGCTCGGCGGTCTGCTCGCCGACCGCTTGCTGGGCTTTAGAAAAGCGGTGCTCTTGGGCGGGCTGCTGATGGCCCTGGGCCATTTTGCGATGGCGGTGCCCAATCTGCAGCTGTTCTACGTCGCGCTTGCGCTTTTGATCTGCGGCAGCGGCTTCTTCAAGCCCAACATCTCGAGCCTGGTCGGGCGCCTGTACGGCGCCGACGATCCGCGGCGCGATTCGGCGTTCACGCTTTTTTACATGGGCATCAATCTGGGCGCGTTCCTTTCGCCCATCGCCTGTGGCTACTTGGGTGAGCAGCTCGGTTGGCATTGGGGCTTCGGCCTGGCTGGTGTGGGCATGTTGCTGGGCCTGCTCGTGTTCTGGCGCGCGCAGCCGCTCCTGCGCGGCTTGGCGGAGCCGCCTGCTCGTCCGGGCGGTCGCGTGAGCTTCGCGGGGCTTTCGCTCGAAGCTTGGGTTTACCTCGGCGCACTGTTGGCGGTCGCGGTCGCCTGGCAGTTGGTCCAGCGTGGCGCGCTGATTGGCACGCTGCTCAGCGTCTTCGGTGTCGCGGTGTTCCTCGGACTATTCGTGTATGCGCTTCGGCTGCCGCAAAAAATCGCGCGTGACCGGCTGCTCGTGGCGCTGCTGCTGACGCTCGTTTCCGCGGTTTTCTGGTCCTTTTTCGAGCAGGCCGGCACGAGCATGAGTCTGTTCACCGATCGCAACGTGGACCGCTCACTGTTCGGCGCGCAGATCCGAGCCTCGCAATTCCAAGCCGTGAACGGCCTGTGGATCTTGCTGTTGGCGCCCGTGTTCAGCGTGCTCTGGCTGTACCTGGCGCGCAGTCGCCTGGAGCCGAGCACCCCGCTCAAGTTCGCGCTCGGCATCATTTTGCTCGGCCTGGGCTTCGTGGCCCTGTACGTCGGCGCCAAGACTTCGCGCGAGACAGGCATCGTGCCGATGTTCTGGCTGATCCTTTGCTACTTCTTACATTCGACCGGTGAGCTTTGCGTGTCTCCCATCGGCTTGTCGATGATCACCAAGCTTTCGCCCGCGGGCGTGACCGGCGTGCTGATGGGCGCCTGGTTTTTGGCATACTCGTTCGCGCACTACGTCGCGGCGTTGATCGCTCAGCTCACCGGCGTCAAAACCGGGGCGTCCGTGGCAACCTCGCTGCCCAAGCCCACCGAAACGGTCATGGTCTACGGTACCGTGTTTGGAACCATCGGCTGGGTCGCTCTCGGCGTTGGTGTGCTCTTGGTTTTGGTCTCGCCCCTGCTTGCGCGGCGCATGCACGGCGTGCGCTGAGCGTCTGCTAGCCACGGATTTTTGCGCGCCCTGCGGAGCGGCAATCTTCGCGACGCGCATGAAAGCGCTTTTGCTTGGCAAAACTCTCAGCCAGACTGCGCGCCCCATGTCTGATTCTTCACCCGATCTCCCCGATCTCCCCGAGGTCGAACCCCTCGACCCCGAGCCAGTGGTGGTCGCGATCGAGACTGCGCGCGCTCTTTACCGGAGCGGTGAGCAACTAGAGGCCTTGCGCTGGCTGCGTCGCGCTGCCGAGCGCGCCGAGGAGTCGGGCGACGACGTGCGTGCCTTGAATTTGGCGCGCAGCGCGGCGGATCTGAGCACCGTGCTGCAAAGCATTCCGCCACCCGCGGCGCCGGCATCAGCGCCGCCGCCGCGTGCCTCGGTGCCGCCGCCTGCGCCGCCGCCGCCGCGTGCCTCGGTGTCGCCGCCCGCACCGCCGCCGCCGCGTGCCTCGGTGTCGCCGCCCGCGCCGCCGCCGCCCGCACCGCCGCCGCCCGCGCCGCCGCCGCCGACAGCGCCGCCGCCGCCCGCGCCGCCGCCGCCCGTGCCGCCGCCGCCGACAGCGCCGCCACCCCCGACTCCGCGCCGTGTGGACGAAGCCGTCGCGTTGGCGCCGTACGATGACTTCAGTGACAAGACTCAAGTGGACGCCGCAGCGCCCCTGCAGCGCGAAGCATTGCACTCAGGTGTGCAAATCACCGAGCTGCCCGGGCCCTCGATTTCGTCGCCGCGCTCGATCACGATGCCGTCCCCTCCGTCGAGCGAGCAGACGATCGCCAATGCACACTATGCGCCGGTGCTCGAGGTCAAGCGACCTGCGCTGCGTTCAGCCGTGCGCGTGGCAGTGACTCGTGATCCGGATAGCCCGGACACTTGGCTGGTGCGTGCGTTGCCGGAGGACCATGAAGTGCCGCCCGGCTGCGAAGAAGCGCTGCTCGTGGCCTTGAACCCGAAGAGCCGCCTGCTGCAGTAGCGCGTGAAGGCGGGCGCTGGCGCTCGCGAGCAACGAGCGTCAGCGCGCAGCCCTCAGCGCCAAGAGCCGGTCCGGCTCGAGCGCCACGGATCCTCTGGGTAGAGCCGCAAGTCGAAAGTGTGGCGTGACCTCCACCGGGGTCACGCGCTCACTGACGGCGATGCCCGCGCTCTGCGCGGCCCAAGCCACGATTGCGCGCGGGTCGGTGCCGCCTGCGCGTAGCTCGGCCAAGCTCAGGTCGGCTTCGCGCTTCGCCAAGCGTCGACCGTTCGCGTCGGTCACGAGCGGCACGTGAAACCAGGCTGGGTGAGGCAGACCGAGCGCGTTTTGCACGTGCCATTGGCGGGCCGCGCTGGGCAGCAAATCAGCGCCGCGCAGCACCTCGTTCACGCCTTGTGCGTGATCGTCGACCACCACCGCGAGCTGATAGGCGGGGGCTTTGTCACGCTTGGCGATCAGGAAATCACCCACATCGCGCGCGACGTCCCAAGTGCCTGCGCCGGCCACGCCGTCTTCGAGCGTGATGCTGCCTTCCGGCACGAGCAGGCGCGCCCCCGCGGCCCGGCCCGATTGCTGCTCGGCCAGTGCAAACGACGAGTAGCGTCCGCGGCAGGTGCCCGGATAGCGCGGTTCGAGCGCATCCGCGTGCGGCGCGCTCTGCGCGCTCCGAATATCGCCGCGCGAGCACACACAAGGGTAAGCCTTTCCGGCGTCAATCAGCGCGGCCACTGCGGCGTTCAGGCGTAAAAGCTCACTCGACTGCACGAGCACCGGGCCGTCCCAATCGAGGCCGAGCCAAGTCAGATCGGCGAGCGCCGCGTCCGCGAAGCGCATTTCGGCGCGTGGCCCGTCCAAATCTTCCATGCGCAGCAAGAGCCGTCCCGCTCGTGCCCGGATGTGCCAGTACGCGAGCAGGAACGTGCGCGCGTGACCCAGATGCAATAGTCCGGTCGGACTTGGTGCGAGGCGCCCGACCGGAGCGTTCATCTCAGTCGCTCGAGGCCGGGCACGAGCAGCTCGCCACCCGCTGTTGTGCATCCGCCAGCACCTGCTTGGCGCGACTGCAATGCGTGCCGCCATTGCCATCGAGGCGACACACGGCGCTCGCGGCGCGCGACAACGAAGAGAACGCGCGACACGCTTCTTCGCACAAGGCATTCGGCTTGGAGGCTGCTGCGGCTCCGGCGGCGCTCGGCGCGCGACCGGGTTTGTTCTCTTTCTTTTCTGCCACGCGATCTTCAGCCCGGTCGCTGCCGACCACTGGTGACGGTTTGGCGAGCGCGAGCCGATCCAGATCTGCTTTGGCTTGGTTCAGCGCGCGCTCGGCCTCTTCGAGACTGCTGAACTCGGCTTCTTCGCGAGCGGGCTTGGACTTGGGCGCATCGAGCCCCTGAGCTGCAGCCGGAGGCGCCGGAGCGGGGAGCGCGGCCGGACTTTCCGGCGCGGCCCGCTCCGCTGCCAGTGCTGTCGTCGTCGCGCGGTCGGCCGGTGCGCTGGCCTCTGGCGAGCGCTGCGCCGCGCACGCCGTGAAACCCAGCCAAAGCCCGAGACCAGCGACCAAACGCGCGACTTTCATGCTTATTTTCCGTTGCGGGCACAGCGTAGGGCGAGCCCAATGGTTTAGACGTACCAGGGGGCGAAAAGGCTCATGCTCAGGGCGTGGCCACGATGTAGGCCAGCCAGCCCGGGTGGTTCGTGGCGCGCTTGGTCGGCTGGTAGTTCTCGGTGTCGTTGTCGTTGCTCTTGTCCCAGAACACTTGGGCGTCCGAAAAGCCCGCTTCCTTCAAGAGCTCGGTCAGCTCCGGCAAGGACCAGTAGCGCCAGTCGTAGCTGAACGCTTTGTTCATCTTGGTACCGTCGGCGAACTCGAAGTGAATGTGGTTCAAGATCTCGTGCGTGATCGGGTTGAACTTGTCCTGATCCCAGACGTAGGTGAAGCCGCCTTTGATCGAGCGCGGCTCCATCATCGGCTCCATGGATTCCCAACCGCCGTAGGCGTCCAGCATGAACGCGCCGTCTTTCTTCAGGCCCTTCTTCACGGTCGCGAAATAGGCCCGCAATGCGTCGCGGGTCTTGAAGATCCAGTAGCTGAAATTGAAGGCCACCACGACGTCGTGCTTGCCCGGTGAGGCGTCTCGCACGTCTTGACAGAGCAAGTTCACTCGAGCGGCGTCCTCACCGAGCGGAGCGATGTTGTGCTTGACGCCCCAGGCGAGCACCTTCGGATCGATGTCGATGCCTTGCGCGGTGCGCTCTTCGTTGCTCTTGACCCAGGCCCCGCAGAGCAGCGCCGTGCCACAGAAATCTTCGCGCAGCGTGAGCGGCGCGCGCTCACGCACCTTCTTGAAGGCGCGGTTGATGAAATAAATCTCGGTCTCCGCGTCTTGCACCGAGCGCTGATACAAGTCGTGCTTGTCTGCGGTCTTGGCGGTGAACTTCGATTTGCGGGCGGTCTTCTTGGTCGATTTCTTCTTGGGCATGGCAGCGGCAGAATTATTTCTTGTGAGAGCAGCGGAGCGTGCTGGCAAAGGTTCGGAAGTCGGCAACATAGGCCAAAACGGCGGAGTTTGTCGCGGCCGCCAGCGAGACGTTGGCGAAGCCCAGCGCGCTGCCGACGAGCTCGGCCGGGCCCAGCCCCGCCTCGGTGATTTCAGCCACTTCCAGGCGCTGGCGGGCTTCGGGCTGGGGCGTCTCCGGCCGCACGTAAGCCACGAACGCCGTGCCACAAAATGAGGCGCTGGCCACCGGAGCCACGTCGATGCCGTTCGGATAGCCGCGCCAGACCGTCTTCGGATCCATGTGTGGCTCGCTGCCCAGATCGAGCATGACCAACCCGAAGTGGCTCGTGTCACGCTCGATCGGAAGGAACGCGCGCACGCCCAAAGGCGTCGTACTGGCGAACACTTCGGACAGCATTTGGGAGGTCGAGCCGACCCACATCACCACGTCCGGGCCGAGCTCGGCTTTGCCTGCTGCGAAATGCACACGTCGGCCGTGCATCGGGGTCATCGCGCTGCGCGCGTCGATGGCCACGGTGAACAAGTCCTGGCCCGTCGTCGCAACCGCAATACTGCTGGCCCCAGCGCCCTCGGCTGATAGCACGACGTTCTCACCGCCTTCGATCCACAATTTGGCACGCGGCGGGGCGTCATCCCCGACCGGGTTACTGATGTAGACGGCGTGCGCCGGAGCAGCGGCTAGATCTGCGCCCGAGACACGCGTGCCGTTGCGCGCGTCGTTGGCCAAGATCTCGAGCGGCGTCGAATTGTCTTGGGCGCGGCGCACGAGCTTGCCGTCCTTCACCCAATACGCCTTGCCGCGCAGCAAGAAGGGGCCGCGCCCGACCGCGAAAAAATCGTTCGGGCCGCCTTTTATCGTGGAAAAATGCGCTCGCTCGCTCGCGCCGGGCAGCCGTTTGGCGAGCTGCACCTCGTCTGCGCGATTGATCATCACCACGCCGCGCTCGCTGGCGCTCATTTGTCCCGCGGGACCGAGCTCTTGCGGCTCCTCAATCACGAGCTTGCTCTTGAATGCGGGTCCCGGCGTGTTCGCCGACTGCGCAGGCGACGCTTCGTTCGGCAGCTCGGACACGCTCAGCAGCTCGGGAGCCGGCTCCTGACGCGGCGGCGCGGCGCTCGGTGGGTTGATGCTGGCGCTGGCGGCAGGTCGCACGATCTTGGGCGGGCTTTGCTGCTTGGCGCGCTCATCGCACCCGGACCCAGCAGCACACCCGAGCAGTAGCGCGCTCGCGATGAAACGCCGAGAATGCCGCATGTCGCCACATCTGCCACAGTCTTCGTTGGGCTCAAATCAAATCGATTCGAGCGCAAAATCGGCTATGACTCGGGCGATGCGTTTTTGGGTCAGAAGGCTAATTCTTGCTGCTGCTGGCGCCACGGCGATCTCGGGCGCCACGAGCTGCGCTGCGGGAACATCCGCCACCAGCAGCGCGCAAACGCCTTCGGCAGGAGCCGATCCGACTCGAACGGAGCCAGCGCCCGGGCAGCCGCCGAGCGCCGCAGCGGGCGCGCCGTCCGCGGCCGCCCCGCCTGCGGTTGCCGCGCGGCGCTTGCCGGAGATCGTCCTCGATCCCAAGCTGCCGATGCGCCCGCTGCCCGAGCTCAAGGTCGAGAATATCGGCCTGCACATTGGCGGTGGACCGAACGACGCCGAGACCAAGGCGCCCTTCCTGAGCGCAGTGGCCGAACGCTTCCCCTCGTTCATGGATTGCTATCGCAAGAACGAAGATCCGGCACCGGGCGGTCGCTTCGGCGTCGACTTGCACGTCGCGCGCGCCGGGGGCCATCCGCGCATCGAGCAGCCGCGCACCTCGCTGCGCGGTCCTGATTTTCGAGCCTGCCTCGGCGGCGTGTTCGAGTCGGTGAACTTTCAGAAGCCGAAGCATGGCCCGACCACGCTCAGCTACTCACTGCGCTTCACGCTGGTCGAGGCGCCTTGAAGAACCGCTGATACGGAATGTCGACTGGGCGATCGTCCAGCGCGACTTCCAGCATGTGTGCCAGGAACGGGAACTCGCCGAGGCCGAAGCTTTTGCTCTTCTGCTCGAGCCGAGCCAGGCCCGTGCGCAGCGTGTGCAAGATTTCCAAGCACTCCAGCGTGGCGCCGTTCATCGCGGAAATGGCGCCCGCGCGGCCCAGGCCCTGCCCGAGGAAGCGGCCAAATCGCCCGGTCCGGCCGCCATTGCAGGTCACGTTCAAATCCCCGGCGAAGGGCAGCCCCGAGGCGCACTCCGGGTTGCCACCCAAGAGGCTGACCAAGCGCGTGGCTTCGAGAATCGCTTGTGCATAGAGAGCGGCTTCGCAGTTGTGCATGGCGATGCTGCCGCTGCTCCCGCCGCTCTTCTCGTGCAAACCGGCGGCGAAGCCGATGCCCATCGCATACGCATTTTTGAGCGCAGCGCACACCTCGGTGCCCACGGGATCGTCACTCGTGAACACGTGATAGTACGGGCCGCGGGCGAGCTCGGCCCAGGCGTTGACGCTGTCGGCGTTGCGGCCCGTGAACACGATGCAGGTCTCGACTCGGCGCGCCAGCTCACCCGCGATGCAGGGCCCGCCCACGGCAACCGGATCGACGTCGAGCGCTGCGGGCAGCTCCTGCTTCAGCACGTCCGGCAAGATCTCGAAACGCTGCCCGTCGTAAAAGAGACCCTTCGAGACCATCAGCAGCGGCACGCCTGCGCGCAGGTAAGGTGCCAGGGCTTGCCCTGCCCAGCGCACTCCCGCCGAGCTGACGCCGAGCGCGATCGCGTCCACGCCGGCTAGCGCCTGGCGCAATTCAGTCGCATAAAATGGCTGAATCACGCGCGGAAGGGGCAGGCGGAGCGTCGGGTGCTCGCGGCCAGCCTTGAGCGCGCCGATGATCTCGGCGTCCAGCTCGGTGCCGATCAGGCGCAGCTCGTGGCCGCGATCGATCAGCGGCAAAGACAACGCGCTGCCCATCATGCCCGCGCCCAAGATCGCAATCGTTGCCATCAGTTGCTGCTCGACGCGGCAGGCGGTGGGGTAAGCTTGCTGGTTGCGGTCGCTTTCGTGGTGGCCGTCGGTTTAGGAGTCGGCGGCGGAAGCGTCGGCAGGTCCAGGTTCGGAAATTGCGGCACCCCAACGGGCGGCAACAGTATGCCGCTCGGCAAGGGAGGCAAGCTGGAGGGTAAGCCCGAGAGCGACGGCAGGCCCGATAGATCGCTCGGCAACGCGGGCAAGTTCTTCAGCAGCTCGTTGACCTCTGCGGGCAATAGCTTGCTGAGCTCGGCGAGGGTGAGGGGACGCAAGCCGCAGCCCACGCCGATCGTGCGCTCGATGCGCGCGGCGCTGAGCTGACGAGTATCCGCGCTCAACTTGAGCCCCACGCGGACGCTGCCGCCCACGACTTTTTCGGCCAATTTCCCGGCCTTGTCGGCGAGCTTTGCGCCCAAGAGCTTGGCCAAGCGCGACTCGGCGGAGACTCCGGCCAGGGCGCTGCAGGGAAGCTCGCCGCTCAGATTCAGGGTTGCCTCCGAGTGGTCGCTGCCGCGGCTGAGCAAGCCATCGCCCGAGAGTTCGAATTTTCCGGCTTTGAGCCGTGATTCCGTGAGCGTGATGCGGTCGCGCGTCTTCGGCAGCGTGAACTTCGTGTCGAAGGTGGTGGTATCGCCGAAAATGAAGCCGTCGAGTTCGAAGGGATGGGGAGGGATGTAACCCTTGAGCGTCAGGTTGCTGACGCCGCTGACGCTGCCCTCGCCGGCGCCACTGGCAAAGGCGATCGTGGTCTCCGAGCTCACCACGATGCCGCTCCCGAGCGGGCCCAGCCCGAGCGGTTTCGCCAGCCGCTCCGCCGGCGTCGGCGCCAGCACGAAACGCGCGGTGGGCGTGCTGCCGTTCGGTGAAATTTCGACGCGCAATGGCGCCTTACTCAAATCGGACTCGCCGAAGCCGAGCGCGATGGTCGACGCTTCACGCGCAAAGCCAGCGCCGACGGTGCCCAAATCCACGCCGATGAAGCGGGTGTGTTGGGCAGCAAAGACGCCGCCGCTCTTGGTGCGTGTCAGCTCACCGCCCGAGACCTCGAGCCAGGGCGGCGTACCGGCGGGCTCCACGAAGCGGACGTGCACGTTCTTGGCGCTGAGCGGCAGCGAGTACGCGCTCGGGTACGCTTTGCTCCACTCGCTGAGCTCGAGGCCCACGTTGGTGATCGAACCGATGACCAGCCCGTCGATGTTCGTCAGATCGATCGAAAGCGGCGTGAGCCCGTCGAGCGCGACATCGATGCGCCCGACCTGCATCTCGACCGTGCGCACCCGGGAAAGGTTCACCTTCGCTTGCGTGATCTGCACCCAGCCCCAACCAAAGGCGATGCTCTCGGGCTTCAAGCTCACGCCATGTGCCTCGGCGGCCGACAGCACCTTGCCCTCCACGTAGCGTGGCAATAATACCAGGAGCGCGATCGCGGCGCCGCCGAGCAAGAGCGCGCCAACCATCGCCGAGACCAAGAGCCAACGTTTGCCGCTCACGGCGCTACGCTACGATCTCTTGCCAGCGCGAGCCAACTGCGCTTTACGGGGAGCCAGCCGACAGAGCCCGATGCCCATCTATCTGACGCCCGAAGGGGCAAAAAAGCTCGCCACCGAGCTCAACCAATTGGCCAGCGTCGAGCGCCCGCGGGTCGTGCAAGAGGTCGCCGACGCCGCCGCGCAGGGCGATCGCTCCGAAAACGCCGAGTACACCTACGGCAAAAAGAAGCTGCGCGAGATCGACCGACGCATCCGCTTCCTGAGCAAACGCCTCGAGGATGCGGTGGTGGTCAAGCAAGCAGAAGGCGCACACCGCGAAGTCCGCTTCGGCGCCCGGGTCGAAGTCGTAGACGAAAACGAGAAGCGCAGCAGCTACTCGATCGTCGGCCCCGACGAAGCCAACCCTGCGGAAGGTCGAATCAGCTTTCAATCGCCTTTGGGCAAGGCGCTGATGAAGCGCAAAGTCGGCGACGTGGTGACCGTGCTGCGCCCGGCCGGCGAGATCGACTTGGAAGTCGTCGCGATCGAATACTGAGCGTTCGCGTGAGCGTTCCGCCGCCAGTCGGGGTCACGCTGGCAAGAATCAGAACTAGCACGCGGATCAGACCGCACGTGCAGCTTGCAGATGGTTCAGAGAGAGGATCTGCACCAATGAAGGAAAAATACGGAGAGTCGGGAGACGGCTCGCGAACTCACGAACCGACCTTCAGCGCGCCGTCATTCCGCCGTCGACGAGGATGTTTGCGCCGGTCATCCACTTCCCGCGATCCGACGCGAGCAGTGCGACGACCTCTGCCACGTCGTCCGGGGACCCGAGGTGACCGAGCGGCACTGACTGGGCGAATACGTCGGACGGAGCGCCGGTCGCGTCGCTGAAGGCCTTCCGCGCCTCGTCGCCGCCCGGCGTGATCACCGGCCCCGGCGACACGACGTTCACGCGGATGCCCTTCGGGCCGAGATCGAGCGCGAGCGCGCGCGAATACATGTCGAGTGCCGCCTTCGCGGCGCAGTAGTGCGCGAACGGACCGAAGGGCATCCGCGCCGCGTTCGACGAGATGTTCACGATCGCGCCGACCTTCGACTCGCGGAGCGCGGGCAACACCGCATTCGTCAGACGGACCGCCGCGAACAGGTTGAGCCCGAAGGCTGCCTGCCACTCCTCTTCCGGGATGGACGCGGTGCCTTCCGCGATCGGGCGCGCACCGCCCGCGTTGTTGACCAGGATGTCGAGGCCGCCGAGGGCCTCGACCGCTTTCGCGGCGATCGCTTTGACTCCCTCTACTGAGCTGACGTCGCCGGCGATGAAGGTCGCTCCCGCGGGAGTGGCGTCGCCGCGCGAGCGCCCCGTCACCACGACCTTCGCGCCGGCGTCGAGCAGACGCTGCGCAATCGCGGCGCCCATGCCGCGCGTGCCTCCGCTGACGAGCGCACGACGACCGATGAGTTCATTGGAGAAATCGAGCTTGTTGGACATGAGATTTCCTTTCGACGGATAACGATGCGTCCTATCTACGGCTCGAGATCCGCACGAACCATCCGAAGCCGTCCGGGAAAGCATCGAAATCGTCCGGGCTGCCTGGAGAGCGTGGCTCGGGCACGCTACGCTGCTCGATGGACGCTCTAAGCGCGGTTCTCGCCCCGGTTCGCCTCCAGCAGACCCGCTGGGCTTTCACGGTCGGGCGCGGGCCGTGGGGCGTGGCGTTGTCGGGAGGCAAGAGCTGCGTCCGCTTCCACTACCTGGTGCGCGGCAGCGCCTGGCTCAGTGTAGACAAGACGGACGAGCCAGACGTTGCGCTCTCCGGTGGCGATCTCGCGGTCCTGCCGCTCGGCCACGCGCACGCGCTGCGCGACCATCCACGCAGCGCCTCCGTGCGATTCGACGACGTCGCGCAGTGCGACTCACGCAGTGCCGTCATGCAGCTCGAACTCGGTGCGAAGGGCCCGGAGACGAACTTCGTCACCGCCTGCTTCGTGCTCGACGATCCGCTCGCGCGGCAGATCCTCGCAGTCCTGCCGCCAGTCATCCGAATGACGCCCGAATCGGAGCAGGGGGGACCGTCGTTTCTCGAGAACATCCAGTTCATCACCCGCGAGGTCGAGACGGACCGACCCGGCTCCGAGATCGTCCTCCTCCGGATGGCGGACGTCATCTTCATCCAGATCCTGCGCGCGTATCTTGCGCGCGTCCCCGACGATGGCGGCGGCTTTCTCGGCGCCCTCCGCGATCCGAGCACTGCAGCGGCGCTCGGCGCGATGCACCATCGCGCCGACGCGCCGTGGACCGTGGCCTCGCTCGCGGAGGAAGTCGGCCTTTCGCGCTCGGTCTTCGCGGCGCGCTTCACGCAGCTCGTCGGCGAGCCACCGCTCAGCTACCTGACCCGTCTCCGCATGCAGAAGGCGGCGACACTGCTGCGCGAGGGCGCCACGCTCGCGAAGGTCTCGCACCTGACGGGCTACGCTTCGGAGGCCTCGTTCAGCCACGCGTTTCGCCAGTGGGCCGGCGTCGCGCCCGGTGCGTACCGCAAGCAGCTCCGCGAGTCGTCTCCGAGCGCCGACTAGCGGCGCCGACCCATCACAGCAAGCTCGAGGAACGTTGGATGAAAGAACCCGCTTCAAGGGCCGGTGGCGAACCTCTCGAAGCAGCATCTCGCCGCGCCGCCGCCGTCAGCAACATCCAAGGTGCAGTAGATGCGTCCGTGTAGCAATGTTGTCAGCTCCGTTTTATCGGCGGCGGGACGCACAGGAACAATCTTAAGGTGGTTCGATTGCTCTCTTGCCCAAGCGTACTTGAGTTCTTGTTGCACCCATTCAGAGGCATTCGCGGATAGTGAGACGAGGTAGATGAACGCGTCGCAACGCGCGATAGCTTCAAGCATTTGCGGGCCAAGCTGGTCCCGCGCCCGTAGCTGTTGTTCGTCGAGCCACGCGGGGAGCTCTTCTCGCGCAAGCGCCTCGACAAACCCGCCTGGCGACGGGCTTGTTCTTCCACGAGTGAGAAAGAAATATCATGAGCGCACTCCCCAACAACGCGAAGGCCTGTTCACAAGCAACATCGACCCGCGTGCATTTGCCGTCCAGAGATTGAACGCGAGGACGCTCGCGGGTAGTCGCTGCGCGCTCCTAAGGGCCAGCCGTAGGCCGCGACGCCGTCGCCCGATGACAGGCCGGTCCTTGCCTTGCGACAGCGTTTCTGGCACATTATACGAGCGATTTTGAGGATTACGGCATGACGAACATCCACATCCCCGATGAAACGGCCGCGCAGCTTCGGCAAGTCGCGCAGGCCGATGGGCGCACAGTGGACGAGCTAGCAGGTGAAGGCCTGGCCGCGTACCTCGCGAGCCGCGCAAAGCTGGACGCGCTGCGCGCTGCAATCGATGAAGGCGACGCCAGCGGCATCGCTGAGGACTCCTCGCTTGAAGGCGTGCTTGCTGAAATTCGCGCGCGTCGCAATCGTCCGTCGCAGCCCTGACACATGTCAGGCTTTGACCTGAGCAGCCGCGCGCGCGGCGACCTCGTTGAAATCGGTGTCTACGGCGCGGAACGGTGGGGCGACGAGCGCTCAGAGCTTTACGTCTCGGAATTCTACACCGCTTTCAGTGGCTCGTAGAGGGACGGTCCATCGGGCGGCGCTGCGAACGGGTCCGCCCCGGCCTTTGGCGTATCGCGCACGCGAGCCACGTCGTGTTCTTCCGGCGGCTCGCTGACAGGCTGCTCATCTGCCGGATTCTGCACCAGCGTCAACTTCCCGGCTTGCACCCGATTGACGATGAAGAGTAGCCAGCAAGCATCGCCGTGCTGGGTACAGCGCTACTTCGGGAGATTCAGCTTTTCGAAATAAGACTCGATTCCGTTTTTCCACGTCGCTCACGACTTTGGTGAACGATAGAACCTCGACATACGCGCGCAGATTCATATTGAAGCCGAAGAAGCCTTTCTGTGTCAGGCGTCTTGGTCAGTGAGTAGTTCTCGGCCGATTGCTCGACCCCGTGGCCAACCTGAATCCAGCTGCGCAGGCATTCCAACCGCGCCGGAAGGCAAAAATTCCAAAAATCTGACGGGTCGACCGTGCTTCCAACGGAAAATTCCAAAAATCTGCCGGGTCGACCGTCACCTAAACGGAAAATTCGACGAACGTGACGGGTCGACCGTGCCTTCCAACAAAAAATTCCAAAAATCCGACGGTTCGACCGTGGCTCGGCTCGAAAAATTCGACGAAAGTGACGGGTCGACCGTGCCTTCCAACAAAAAATTCCAAAAATCCGACGGTTCGACCGTGGCTCGGCTCGAAAAATTCGAGAAAAGTGACGGTTCACCCGTGCTCAACGACGAATTCGGCGTGCGTGGGGACTGTTCGACCGCGTCTGGAGACGAAGATATCGACTTTGGGCCAGTTCGACGGTGTCCGACGCCGAAAAATTCGATTTCTGGAACAGCAGAGGCGTCTATTGGCATTCCGCCACCCGCAAACTCGTAAGTGACTATCTGATGAGTGCGTGCTGCGCTGGCGCCGCCAGCGGTCTCCCCGTGATCGATAGCGGCCGCCGATCACGCGCGGCTGGATGGGATTCGAGCGGAATTAGCTCAATAAGCAGTCGATGCGCACGAGCTTGACTGGCTGCCTCAGGCCCAGCGTGGATTTCTGTCGCACTGCGCGGCAACTGAGACAAATTACCGCGGAGGCACATGCCTGCCAGGGTTGGCTGGCTGGGGCCAAAGGGGCGGGATTATTGGGCCATATTCATGGCACGCTTGCTGCTAATTCGTGCGCCATGTCGCCACACGGTTCTCTGGCCCCAACTCGCGATGGCAGTCTCGACGCCACGCACGCTGTTCCGGCCTATGTCGTTGGTATCGGGGCGTCCGCCGGTGGTTTGGAGGCACTGGAACATTTCTTCGACAATGTGCCGAGGACGACTGGGATGGCCTTCGTGGTCATTCAGCACCTGTCGCCTGATTTCAAAAGCTTGATGGACGAGATTTTGGCTCGGCGCACGCCGTTGCCCATTAGCCTCGTCGAGGACGCGATGGTGGTCGAGGCGGACCACATCTATTTAATCCCGCCGAAAAAGGAGATGATCATCTCTGGCGGTCGTCTGCTTTTGAGCGAAAGGGACCGCGACCAAGAGTTGACGCTGCCGATCGACGTGTTCTTTCGCTCGTTGGCCCAGGACTGCGCGGGGCGCGCGATCGCGGTCGTGCTCTCTGGCGGTGGCAGTGACGGCTCGCGCGGCATTCGCGCGGTTCACGAGGCGGGCGGCCTCGTGGTGATTCAGGACGTCGAGAGCGCGCAGTTCGATGGCATGCCGAAAACGGCCCGCGAAGCTGGGGTCGCGGACTATGTGCTGCCGCCCCAAGACATGCCCGGGGTGCTGCTCGAGCACGCGGGCCGGGCCGGTGTCCGGCCCGTGAAAGCGAGCGAGACCGAACACGGGATGAGCGCGGTGTATCGGATGCTGGAACAAAAGTTCGGCATCGATTTCACTCATTACAAGCCGAGCACGATCACGCGCCGAATCGAGAGGCGGCTGCAACTCGCGCGGGTCGACGACATCGAACGCTATGTCGAAAAGCTTGGCGGAGAGCACCAAGAGCTCGATGTCCTTTACCGAGATCTGCTGATCGGCGTCACGCGCTTCTTTCGAAACGAGGAAGCGTTCGAGCTGCTCGAAAAAGACGTGCTCCCCGAGCTACTCAAGGCAGGCTCGAACGACACTCCGTTCCGCGTCTGGGTCGCCGGCTGCGCCACGGGCGAAGAGGTCTACTCACTCGCGATCATCCTGAACGAGCTGACCGCCGAGACGGGGCGCTCGTTCAAGATTTTCGCGACCGACGTGCACCAGGGATCGCTCGAGCAGGCGACGCGCGCGCTGTACGACGAGGAGGCGGTCGTCAATGTCTCGGCGGAGCGACTGAAGCGCTACTTCTTGCCCCGAGGCAGGAGCTATCAAGTCGTGCCCGAAATCCGGCAAGCGGTGGTCTTCGCGCACCACAACGTCATCAAGGACGCGCCGTTCACGCGCGTCGATCTCGTGAGCTGTCGGAACATGCTGATCTATCTGCAGCAGCCGGCCCAAGAAAAGGTCCTGAGCCGCTTTCACTTCGCGCTCAACCGCGGCGGGATGATGTTCTTGGGGCCGAGCGAAAGCTTGGGTCATCTCGACCACGACTTCGAAACCATCGATAAACAGTGGCGAATCTACCGAAAGTACAGCGACTCGCGGGTGCCGTTCGACCGCAAGGCCCCGCACGTGCACAAGCCGAGCTCGACACGGCTGAATACTTCCGCCTCGGAGGCGCTCGGTCAGCGCGGACCCGCACGCTACTCGGTGACTCAACTGCTCGGAACCTACGACACGCTGCTCGACGAGCTCATGCCGCCCAGCCTGCTGGTCGACGATCGCGGTGAGCTCGTGCACTCCTTCGGCGGGGCGACGCGCTTTTTGAAGCTGCGCGACGGTAGGCAGGGCCTCGACGCATTCGAAATGGTCGACTCCGAGCTACGCATGGTGCTGCTCGGTGGCCTGCAGCGTGCGTTGAAGAGCGACACGGCGATCGTCTTCCGCGGGGTTCACATCGATGACGCCCCGTACACGGTCAGCGTTCGCCGAGTGCAGAGCAAGAAGGGTCCGAGCTCGCACGTCTTGATTTCGTTCCAGGCGCTCGATGCGGAGCCCCCAACCGCGTTGGCCGAAACGGAGATCGATCTGCGTCAGGTGCCGCGCGAGCAGCTCGGGGCGCTGGAGGCGGAGCTCAGCCGAACGAAGGAAAACCTTCAAGCTGCCAGCGAAGAGCTCGAGACCAGCAACGAAGAGCTGCAAGCCGCGAACGAAGAGCTGCTGGCTTCGAACGAGGAGTTACAGAGTACCAACGAGGAGCTCCAAAGCGTCAACGAGGAGCTTTATTCCGTCAATGCCGAGTATCAACGAAAGATCGCCGATCTGACCGAACTCGCCAACGACATGGATAATCTGCTGTCGAGCACCGACATCGGTACGATCTTTCTGGATCGCGAGCTCAAGATTCGGAAATTTACGCCTCAGGTCGCGGAGACCTTCAACCTGCTGCCGGGCGACGTGGGCAGGCCGATCGAGACGTTTACGTACGCGGTGGATCACCCGGAGCTCAACGAGGATCTCAAGCGGGTGCTGGCCACCGGGGAGCGAGTCGAACGAGAGCTCCGCGACCGCCACAATCGCGCCTTCTTCCTGCGGATCCTGCCTTATCGCGCGAAGGGAGCGGTCGACGGCGTCGTCCTCACTTTGATCGACGTGAGTGGCCTGAAGGCGGCCGAGGACGCGCTCTTTCACGAGCGATACTTGCTAAATAGTCTGCTGCGCAGCGTTCCAGATGCGATCTACTTCAAAGACGCCAGAGGCCGCTTCATTCGCGCCAATCAGCCCATGGCCGAGCGCTTGGGCCTCGCCGATCCGCGCGAGGCGGTGGGAAAGACCGGCTTCGAGCTGCCGCGTCATGAGGCGGCGCTGGCGGTGCACCGTCAGGACGAAGAGGTTCTGCGGACGGGGGTGCCCCAGCACTACGAACTCGAGAAACGTGAGCTGCACGACGGCGCCGTAGAGTGGGACCTGGTGTCTCGCCTGCCGCTCACCGACAGCTCATCCCACATCGTCGGCGTGATCGGCATTTTCCGCAGCGTCACCGAGCAGAAGCGGGCCGAGGAAAAGACCAACGATGCCGTGCGGCGTCGAGACGAGTTCCTGGCCATGCTGTCGCACGAGCTCAGAAATCCGCTCGGAGCGATCGTGTCGGCGACGACGCTGCTCAAGGAGCCGTCGGCGGATCCGCGGCAGCAGGGCAAGGTGCTGCAAATCGTGGAGCGTCAGGCGCAGCAGATGGCCCGACTGCTCGATGATCTGCTCGAAGCCAGCCGCATCACCCAGGACAAGATCGAACTGCGGAGGTGCGTGCTCGATCTGCGAACCGTGGTCAGGGACGCCGCCGATGCCGTGCGCAGCTTGATGGTGTCCCGCGGTCTGGAGTTCTCGGTCGAGATCGATCGCGATCCGCTTTACGTCGACGGGGACGCGGCGCGGCTGCAGCAGATCAACGTCAATCTATTGAGCAACGCGGCGAAGTATACTCCTCGCGGCGGCCACGTCGTTTTGCGAGCCCAGCGTCAGGATGGCGAAGCAACCGTCAGCGTTGCCGACGATGGCCTGGGCATCCCCAAAGAGATGCTGGAGAGCGCGTTCGATCTGTTCGTGCAGTCCCGGCGCACGTTGGACCGAGCGGAAGGCGGGCTGGGGGTGGGGCTGACCTTGGTTCGCGGCCTGGTAGCCAAGCATGGCGGCAGCGTGCGAGCCCGGAGCGAGGGCGAGGGCAAGGGCAGCGAGTTCACCGTCCACCTGCCGCTCGCCGCCGCGCCGTCGGACAAAGAGCCTGCTCATCGCGCCAGCGGCATCGAGTTGCCGCGCGGAGCTAAAGTCGTGGTTGTCGAGGACAACGCCGATAGTCGTGAAGTGTTGTGTGCGCTGCTGACTCACGCCGGGTTCGAGTGCAAATCTTCCGACAACGGCGCTGCCGGCCTCACGCTAATCGATGAATTCGAACCGGTGGCAGCCATCGTCGACATTGGGCTGCCCGAAGTCGACGGGCTGGAGGTCGCGCGGCGCATCCGTCAAAATTCGAAGCACCCCGACATCTACCTGATCGCTCTGACGGGGTATGGCCAGCGGGGAGATCGGCAGACCGCGCTCAAAGCCGGCTTCGACGAGCATCTGGTGAAGCCCGTGGACTTCGCGGCGTTGCAGAGCCTGCTCGGCCGGGGCCGCCGCACGGGACCGAGTTCGGAAGTCTCCGCCGAAGTGTGACGAACTGGCGCCCGCGCCGGCTGTGTTCCGAAAACCGGGGCGCCCCTTGACGGCCGTTCGTCGAATGTCCAAAAGCGGGAATATGCCGGGTTTGCAGCCAGTTTCCTGGAGCAAAACCCGACTCGTGCACTTCTAACCAACCATCCGTGCACGGCACGGATCCAACCAGGAGGTACGCTATGTTTTCGCGTTTTGGTGAGGCGAGCCGCGACTTTGCGCTGCTCGACGAGTTTCGGCGTCGAATGGACCGCATCTGGGACGAGATGGACTCGTCGTCGTGGCCAGGGAGCCCGCCTTCCGCCAGGCTCCATTCTTCCTCTGCCTGGCCGCGGGTCAATCTCTACGACGAAGGCTCCAATCTGGTGTTGAAGGCCGATGTGCCTGGGCTCTCGGAGAAGGACGTCCACGTGACGCTCAATGAGAGCGGCCTTTCTATCTCGGGCGAAAGAAAAGTGGCGCCGCCCGAGGGCTACTCCGCTCATCGACAGGAGCGCAGCAGCTTTAGTTTTTCACGCAGCCTGAGCTTGCCCTGCAAGGTCGACCCCGAGCAGACGCAAGCATCGGTCAAGAACGGCGTGCTGACGGTCACGCTCGCGAAAGCACCCGAGGCGCAACCACGGCAGATCGCCGTCCAGGCCCATTGAAGGAGAGGATTCGATGGCAAACCAGACCGAACTAGCCAGTCGCTCGAACGCCCGGATCGAAGCCGTCCAGCAACGCGAGGCCGTCGCGCCCGCAGTGGACGTTTACGAGAACTCGGACGAACTCCTGCTGCTCGTGGACGTACCAGGCGCGACCAACGAGGGCGTCGACGTGCAGCTAGACAAGGGTCAACTGACGATCCTGGCCAAGCGCAGCGAGGATGCGCGCGGTTCGCTCTTGGCCGGGGAGTATCGAGCGAGCGACTATTTGCGCGTATTTTCGGTGCCCCAAGGCATCGACCCCTCGAAGATCGACGCTCAGTTGAGCGGCGGCGTATTGCGGCTTCGGCTGCCGAAGTCCGAGTCGGTCAAGCCGCGCCGGATCGAGGTGAAGCAGGGGTGAGCCGCGCGCGGTCTCGGAAAGGAGCTGCCCATGGGAATTGGAGAAATCGTCGAGTGGACGAAGAGTAAGCTGTCCGAGTTGACCGGTGAAGACGTGCCCGTCACGCGCTCCGATACGTTCGATGGCCTCACGAGCGGGACGGTGGCCATTCCGTCGCTCGACTTGTTCGAGAGTGAGAAGGAGTATCGTGTCGTCGTCGACACACCGGGGGCGACCGCCGCCGACGCGCACTTGACGTGGAATGAGGTCGACACGCTGATGATTCACGTTCGTCGTGTTGCCAGTGACTTCGGCGCACCGCTGTTCTGCGAATACCGCGAGTCGAGCTGGTACCGCGAGCTCATCTTGCCGGCGGATGCAAACGGCGCGAAAGCGAGCGCGGAGGTTCGACACGGCGTGCTGACGATTCGCGTGCCGAAGCGTCGCACTCTGAGCAGCAAGTTGATCCCGGTCTACGCGGCGTAGGAGCAGACGCGAATCGCCCGCGCACGACCAAACGACAAGGAGGTGTGACGTTGACTGGAAAGGCGGAGGGCAGCCGCAAAAGGCAGCCCTCCGCTGACGCGCTTCGTGCCAGCGCGCTGCCAGCGGCTCAGCGCTGCATGAAGATGTCGCTACCGGCCTTGGGCGCCGTGCTCGGCGTCTTCGTTTCGACGGGCTTCTTGGCGACGGGCTTCTTGACGGCGAGCTGCGGAGTCGCGCTCGCCGGCTCGGCCGTGAGCTCAGCCAACACGTGGGCGTCCTTCGTGCCGGCGCCTTGCACGATGGTGTACGGCAAATAGCCGGCCTTTCGGACAGTGAACGTGCGCGCGGCGTTGCTGACCCGTGCGGCGTCGACAGTGACTTGCATCGGCGTCACGCCGAGCAGACTGTCGCCTTCGAACACTTCGGCCCCGGCAGGCGTCGAATCGATTTGCAGAGAGAAGGTTGGGCTCAGCTGTGCCGGCACGGGCGCGGAGACAGGCAGAGGGATGCTGGGCGCAGCGAGGGGAACCGCCGCAGGCTCGCGCGGCTCGACGCCGCGCACTGCCCAGAGCGACAGCGCCAGCAGCAGCGCGCTGCCGATGCCGAGCGCCGATTTGTGGCGCTGGACCAGCTTACGAAGCGTAGCTTCGGGTGTGGAGCTGGGTGCGAGCGAGGGCTCGGCCAGAGTCGCATCGTGCGTGGCGTGGCTGGCGTGCTCCTGGTCGATCAGGCGCGGGCCCGAGCGGGTGAACACCGCGCTGGCGAGCGTGCCGGTGTCCGGTGATTGGGTCAGGGCGACGGTCGGATCGGTTCGAAGCTCCGAGAGCTCGAAGCCGAGCGGCGGCGAGGAGCGAATCGTCGCGTCGCGCAGCGCCGAACTCTCGGCGCGGCCCGTCCAACGGCTGAGTTTTTCGACCAACTCGCGCGCGCTCTGAAAGCGTTTCTCCGGGTCCTTTTCCAGACACTTGAGCACGATCGCCTCGAGCTCGTGCGGCACCTCCGAGCGCTTGAGGCGGAGCGCCGCTGGCGGGTCGGCAGCGATCGACGCGCAGATCCCCGGCAGGGTCGTGCCTTCGAACGCGGGCGAACCGGACAAGAGCTCGTGCAAGATCAGTCCGAGCGACCAGATATCGGTGCGAAGGTCGACCGCCTTCGCGTCTCGCACTTGTTCCGGCGACATGTAGAAGGGGGTGCCGAGCACGCTGCGGTCGGCGGTGAGATCACCGGTTACTCGTTCCTGCTCCGAGCCGGTGGTCTTCGAAATTCCGAAATCGAGCACCTTGACCAGCGGCGTACCGTCGCTGCGTTGGGTCAAGAACAAGTTCGAAGGCTTCAAGTCGCGATGCACGATGCCCTGGGCGTGCGCGCTGGCGATCGCTTCGGCGGCCTGACTCACGCAGTCACAGGCGCGCTCGATGCTCAGCCGACCTTGTTCGACCAGCGTGCGCGCGAGGTCCTGACCACGCAGCAGCTCCATGACCATGAACGGCGCGCCGTTCGGCAGCGTGCCCACGTCGTACACGCGAACGACGTGGTCGGAGAGCAGCGCCGCAGTGGCGCGGCCCTCGCGCAAGAAGCGCTCACGCGCTTCCTCTCGGCGCTCGTCCTCGTCCGACACGGTGAGCACTTTGATCGCCACCCGTTGGCCGAGCTCGAGGTGCGTCGCGCAGAGCACGATGCCCATGCCGCCCGAACCGACAACCGAGTCGACTCGGTATTTACCGACGATGACTTCGCCGATCGCCGGTAGGGAGGCGGCTCCTTCGAGCTCTGCGGAGTGGGCTTTGGGGATCATCGTTCCGGGACTGAGCGCGGCGGCGCGCAGATCGAGCCCTGAAATGTAACCTGGATGCCCTCCGTCCGGAAAGCCCAGCCTGGCGAAAGTATGACGCGGCGCGTGCTCTTGCCGACTTCCGGAGCGCCGCTTTCCGCCTATAGTGCTGGCGCTCATGGCATCCCGGGACACGACCCCGCTCGGCTACCGTCGGATCGTCATCCTGCTGGTTTCGCTGGTCGTCGTTCCATCGTCACTGCTTCTGACGTCGGGGGTGGTGCTAATTTTCTTGGGCGAAGCACGGCTCAACTTATTGATGGGCATCCTGGTGATGGCGCTCAGCGGCGCGGCCGTGACCGGCGTGGTGCTGGTGTGGGTCTTCGTGCGCCGGGAGGCAAATCTGTCGCTCCTGCAGAGCGATTTCGTGTCCAAAGTTTCGCACGAGCTGCGCACGCCGCTGACGTCGATCCGCCTGTTTACGGAGACGCTGGAGCTGCGCCGGGGCGATACCGTCGCCGAACAGAAATGTATCGATGGGCTCGCGCGCGAGAGCACTCGCCTGCAGGAGCTGATCGACCGCTTGCTCGACTGGGGCCGCATGGAGAGCGGTCGGCGGGAGTTCACGTTTCGCGAAACCGATCTGAAATCAGTGATCTCCACCGCGCTGGAGGCGTTCGAGACCGTGCGCCAGCGGCGCTCGATCGAGCTGAACGTGGAGCTGCCGCCCGAATCGCTGCTGGTCAGCGCCGATCGCGGCGCCGTTTCCGACGCGCTCTTCAACCTGCTGACCAACGCCGACAAATACGGTGGCGATCCGGTAAAGATCGACGTCTTCGTCACGTTCGACGAGCGTGAGGCGCGGCTGACCGTGCGCGATAACGGCGCCGGCATTCCGGTCGCCGAGCACAAGCGCATCTTCCAGAAATTCTATCGCCTGGACGATCGCCTGTCACGCCAACGCGAAGGCTCTGGGCTCGGCCTGGCGATCGTAAAGCACGTGATGAAGGCCCACCGCGGGCGAGTGGAGCTCGTCAGTCACCCCGGCAAAGGCAGCGAGTTTTCGCTCGTCTTGCGCGTGGTCAAGCACTAGGAGGGATCGGAAAATGGCGGTGAGCGGCAAACGGCACATATTGGTAGTGGAAGACGACCCGAGCATTACGCTCGGGTTGCAGATGAACCTCGAGGCCGAAGGCTACGAGGTGAGCATCGCGATCGACGGTGAAGACGGCCTCGCTCGCGCGGTTTCTGCCAATGTCGATCTCGTCATTTTGGATGTCATGTTGCCGAAGATGAACGGCCTCGAAGTGGTCAAGGCCATCCGCAGCCAGGGCAACCACGTTCCGGTCGTGATGCTCAGCGCGCGCGGCGCCGAGATGGACAAAGTGATGGGGCTCGAGCTCGGCGCGGAGGATTACATCACCAAACCTTTCAGTTTGGCCGAGCTGCTGGCGCGAGTGAAGGCGGTCTTGCGCCGCGACGGCATCGCGCGCCAGGCGCCGGAGCGGGTGGTGCACGCGGGAGACTTGCAGATCGACTCCGGGCTGCGGCAAGTGCTGAAGGCGGGCGAGCTCGTGCCGCTGACCGCGACCGAATTCGACGTGCTCTGGTGCCTGGTCGAAGCGTCGAACCGCGTGCTGACCCGAGAGGACATCTTGACCCGCGTTTGGGGCGCCGGGCACCACGGGACCTTGCGCACGATCGACAATTTCCTGCTGCAATTGCGGACCAAGTTGGAGTCCGATCCGGCAGAACCCGAGCACTTGCTGACGGTGCGTGGCGTGGGCTACCGCTTCAAGCGCTAGGAGCGGCGGAGCGGGGCCGGCTCCAAGTTTCGTAAGCTCCCGAGCCGTGCTACATCCCCCGCGCTTTGGACCAAAACCTCCTCCGCGCCTACTTTGCGACCGTTTATGAGCTGCCCACCGACGGCGGACTGCTCCGCGTCTCGATGGACGGGGAAATCGTCAAAGATATCCAAGCGCTGCCCCCACTGCTGCGGTCGAAGTTCGCGCTCCTGACCGCGTACAATCCGCGCTCGATGTTGCTGCCGCGGCGGGTGAACGACGGCCGCCATCAGGTGATGCGCGACCTGCTCATCCTCGGCTGTTATCGCGTCGAGCATTGCGTCGGTTACGACGAAGAGCCGGAGGGGGTTTGGCGTGAGCCGGCCTGGCTGGTGCACGGGATCGAGCGCGATGAAGCGTTGAACTTTGGGCGTACATTTCGGCAGAACAGCATCCTCTACTGCCGCGACGCGAAGCCGGAGCTGATCGTCACTGACCCGACGTGCGACGAGATCGGCCGCACCTTTCCTGGAAACTGGCGCCTGCGCACCTAGCCTCCGCCCCCTCCGTGGTATCGTTGCCGCGTGTCTAGCGCGTTCGCCTCGCTGTCCGGCTTTGCGGTGCGTGGCCGTCCCCTGGCTCTCGCCGTGCTGCTCGCGCTGGCGCTGCCGGTGTTCGCCGTGCAAGCCTCGTCGCGCGCTTACGCGGACGCCCTGGGGCATGAGATCGCGGCTTGGCTGACTGCGGTGGTCCCGACGCCGCCTCCGCCGCCGGAAGAAGAGGCTTGGCTCGACGAGCCCGCTGAATTTTCGCCGCCGTTTGGCAGTGCTCCGAGCGTGCGCGCGGTGGCGCTCGACGCCAAGCGGCCCCGTCAGCCTGCGCGCGCGCGCGCCGCCCCGCGCTCGGGCATCCGCATTTCTACGGCTCAGGTTTTGGCGCTGGCCGCTCGTCGTGCCATGCCCAGCGCGGTGTTCGTGAAGGCGAACGCGCAGCGTCCAGCCGGTTTGCTGCTGTCAGGCGTCTCGGCGCTGGGAGTGGGCATGCAAGACGGCGACGTGCTGACCGAGGCAGGAGGGCAAAAGGTGTCCTCGGTTGCGACGGTGGTGGGCATCGTGCTCGCGGCCCGTGCTCGCCAGGCGAGCGAGATCAGCGGTCGTTTCTATCGCGGGGGCGTGCTTTTCTCGCTCACGGTCGAGCAGCCCTACCTGAAGACCCCCGTTCCAGGTTGACGGGCGGCCAGCGCGCGGCAAGATTGCTCGCCTCATGTCGCGAACCGTTCAGTGCATCAAGCTGGGTCAAGAGTCCGAAGGTCTGGAGAAGCCACCGTTCAAGGGTGAGCTCGGCCAGAAGGTCTTCGACACGGTCTCCAAGACCGCCTGGCGACAATGGCTCGAACACTCGAAGATGCTGATCAACGAGTACCGCTTGGATGTCACGAGCGAACAAGGTCAGCGCGTCTGGATGACCGAGCTGGAGAAGTTTTTCTGGGGTGAGGGCGCCACCAAGCCCGCTGATTACGTGGCTCCGAAGGACGATCACGGCGGTCACGGCCACGGTGGTCACGGCCACGGCGGCCACGGTCACTGAGCGTTCGCCTGGCTACGAGTCCTGTCGGCTCAGTGAGGCCGAGCGTGGTCCAGGGATGATCGAGCTGGGCGGCACCATCGAGGCCACGGCGCTGGCATTTTCACGAGCGACGCGCGCGCAGTTGCGCCCGGCGCCCTTGGCTGCGTAGAGCGCGGCATCGGCGCGCGCGAGCCAGCTGCCCCCGCTATCGCCCGAAGCGAGCGAGGCCAAGCCAATCGAGGCCGTGATCTGGGGCTTGCCCTTGCCGGTCTCGATTTCTCGATTTCCAGCTCGGACAAGGACTGGAGCACGCGCTCGGCGCGCAGCTCTGCGTTGTGCAGAGAGGGATCCGGGACGACCACCACGAACTCTTCGCCGCCCTAGCGGGCTACCAAGTCCTCGCGGCGTAAGATTCCTGACCAGGCCGTCGGCGACGCGCCGGAGCACTTCGTCGCCCGCGGCGTGAGGTTCCGTTCGCTTTCTTCCAGAACATCGTGCTTTTGCAGTGAACGGTCAGAGTGAGACGTTTCTTCAGGGTGGGGGGCGCACACCCCATTACGAAGTAACACGTGTCTGCACTTAGGCCACAGAGCAGCGGTCCGTTTAGGATGGAGCAGCGGCGCGCTGAGCATGCTTCCCTATCCGATACCAGATTCCCTGCGGCTCTCGACGAACCCGCCGATCGCCGAGCGTACGGGGCGGATCCTCGTCGTCGATCCGGATGAGCCGCGCCGGGCGCTGGTGCGCGCGATGCTCGACTCCGAGGGCTACGAGGCCGTGTACCTGGCGGACGGGGACGAGGCCCTGCGCCTGACTTCGGAGTACGAACCCGATTTGATCCTGCTGGCCGTGGAGCTGCCGAGCGGCAGCGGGCTCGAGCTGTGCGGCGAGCTGCGCGCGAGCGATCCGCGCCGTCACTACCCGGTGTTGCTGCTGGGCGACGACGACGATGAGCAGAGCGCGGCGCGCGGCCTGCTTGCCGGCGCCGACGACTTCATGGCGCACCCGATCCGCGAAGTCGAGCTGCGCGCGCGCATTCGCGTCCAACTCCGGAACAAGCGCTTCTACGACGCCCTAGAGCGCCTGCGCGACGAACGCGACAGCTTGCGTCGCGACGCGCAGATCGACCCGCTGACGAACGTGCTCAATCGACGCTCGCTCGAGGCGACGGTGCGCCAGCGCTGCCAATTGCGTGAGCGCTTCGGCGTGCTGTTCCTGGATCTCGATCACTTCAAGCAGGTCAACGACCGCTTCGGGCACGACAGCGGAGATCGCGTGCTGATCGCGGTCGCCAACGTGATCAAAAATGGTTTGCGCCCAGGTGACATCATCGGGCGCTACGGCGGTGAGGAATTCGTGGCGATCGTGGCCGGAGCGGGGCCCGAGTCCGCGCGCCTCGTCGCCGAGCGCTTGCGCCAAGCGGTGGAAGAGATGATCCCGCCCTCGCCGGGGCCCAGCCGAATCACGATCAGTATCGGCTCGACCGTGTTCGACCCGCGGCAACTCGAAGAGACCCCGCAAGAGCTCGTGCACCGCGCAGACTTGGCTTTGTACGCCGCCAAACGCGGCGGAAGAAATCGCGTGGTGATGGTGCCGCCCGGCGAGACGCTGCCTGAGCTGGAGGGCAAAGAGTCGCTGCATCCACCCCGCCCGCCGGTTCCGAGCCCGCCCGATCCGCCGATCGTGATCACTTGGGAAAGGCACTCCGGGTGAGCAGCTTTTTGCAGTTCATGCCGAGCCAGGCGCCGCCAGGGGAGGCCGCCGAGTCGATCGGCCCGCTGATGGTCACGACAGAACCGACGCTCGAGTTGCGCCGCGCCCCACGACCCTCAGGCGATCGCGGTGCCGCACGGGCGCTTGGTGATGATCGCCGACGCGGTGGTCGACGCGCTGAGCGCTGGGCGCTCGCCGAACCCGCATCATCGACTTGACGAAGGCGAACAGCGCGCCGAGCGTATGACCGTAGCTCGCTCAGGCCAGCCGCAGGTCCCGTGAATTGAAGCCCATCAGGTAGAGCAGCGTGTCCAGCCGCTCGTTGTGATTCAAGCTCATGTCGGCGACTTCTTGCAGCTTCGGCTTGGCGCGGAAGGCGATGCCGAGGCCGGCGGTCTGCAGCATCAAGATGTCGTTGGCGCCGTCGCCGATGGCCACGGTCTGCTCGAGGCGGCAGGTGTACACCTGGGCCATGTCCTTCAAGATCTGAGCCTTGCGCTCGCCGTCGACGATCGTGCCACGCACCTTGCCGGTGAGCTTGCCGTCCAGCACTTCGAGCTCGTTGGCGAACGCGAAGTCGAGCCCGAAGCGAGCCTTCAGCTCGTCGACGAAGAAGGTGAACCCACCGCTGACGAGCCCCACGCGGAAGCCGAGGCTCTGCAAAATCTTGACGAAGCGATCGGCGCCGGGGGTGAGCTCGAAGCGCTCGATTAGCGCGCGCGCGCGCTCGAAGGGCAGGCCTTCGAGCAGCTTCACGCGCTCTGCCAGGGCCTGTTTGAAGTCGATTTCGCCGCGCATCGCGCGGGCGGTGATGTCCGCGACCTGCTCTTTACAGCCGGCCAGCTCGGCCAGCTCGTCGATGAACTCACCCTTGACGAACGTCGAATCGACGTCCATACAGACGAGCCGCTTGCTGCGACGGAACATGTCGTCGCGCTGCACCGCGAGATCCACGCCGAGCTCCATGCCCAAGCGCAGCAGGTGACCGCGCAGCTCACTCAGCTCGGTCGCGCTCAGCGCGGTGCCAGCGGGCAAATCCACGATTAGCTCCAGGCCGTCTAGCTCGTGATCGCTGAGTGAGCGGATTTCGCGGATGTTCACCGCGCGCTTGGCCATGAAGCTCGTGATCGCGGCGGTGGCGACGCCGTCGCGCAGCGGCCCGAGCACCGTGATGCTGAGCGAGTTCACGTCACTTCGTGCTTCGTGCTCCGATTCACTGCGGAACGGAGTCACCTCGAACCTGAGGCCCATGTCCGTGGCCGCGAACAGCAACTTACGCAGCGCGTTCGAACTCCTTGGAATGTCGACGATCGCCGAAAGCATCAAATAGCCGTGCAGCACCGACTGGCCGATGTTGATGAGCTGGGCGCTCTCGTCTTCGGCGATCACTTCTGCCAAGCGTGCGGTGACGCCAGGGCGGTCATTGCCTGCGATGTGCAAGACCACGCGGTCCGGGTGCTGAGTCGTCGTCATTAGGGGCGCGTAAGCTACTCTCGTCGTAGAATTTTCGGAAGCGCCTTCGGGGAGACGATGTGGGCGTTCGAATGCCGATTGGCTGCGCTGGATTGTGCTTGCAGTTGCCAAACCGGTGACCGAAGCTGCTCGTCCCAGCGTGAGATCCAAAGGCACTTCTTCTACGTCGACGCGAGTTTGGGGGCTCCGGTTCCTGCGCATCGGGCTCTGTTTTGCCGTCGGGCTCTCGGCTCCCGCGCAAGTGTGGGCCGAGGCCGCAGGAGGCAGCGCTTCGTCCGCCGCCTCTGCCGCGGTTTCGGGGCGGCCTTTGGCCGCGGCTGCGCCTTCTGCAGGCGTTTCCGCCGCACCAATCGCTTCGGCTCCTGCGCCCGCTTCGGCCGCTTCCGAGCCGGAACTCCAACCTGCGCCGCCGGCGCCGGCAGCTCCGGCCCCGGTTGCTCCGCTTCCGCCTCCGACGCCGGCTCCTAGCGCGCCGCCGCCAGCGAGCGCCGCTTCTGCGGCGCTCGCGCCCAGCGCTTCCGCGACGCCTGCGCCCAGCGCGTCGGCTTCGCCTAGCTCTGCTTCCGCGGTGGTGCGTTTGGGTGACGCACCGGTGTTCACGCTGCTCGTCGCCCGCGGCAACAAGTCGCCGGAGGTGCGCGCGCGTGAAGCGAGCGACGCGCTGCAGCGCGCCTTCAAGGCCGACAAGTCCGCGCCCCTCACGCGCCAAGCCGAGGGTGAGGTGGTGGTGATTCGGATCGGCCAGATCCCGATCGTCCAACTCATCCAAGCAGACGCCAACGCGGCCGGTGAGTCCTCGCTCGAAGTGTACGCGGCCAGCATTACGGCCAAAATTCGCGAGGCGCTCGATGCCGAGGGCAGGCGAGCCGCCGTCGCCAAGAGCGTGTTCTCGATCTCGCTGTTGGTCTTCTTCGGGCTGATCGCGTTTTACCTGATCCGAAAACTCGGCGAGTTTGCCGAGCGCGGCCGGGAATTTCTGGACACCCGCCCGGATCGCGAGCTGTCGATCAAGGTGCAGAAGATCGAGGTCGTGCGCCCAGCAACGCTGCGCAGCAGCGCGGTGATGGCGCTCAGCTTGGGCAAATGGCTCGGCCAAGCCGTGATTGCCTACGCCTGGCTGGTGGTCGCGCTGTCCTTGTTCGACGCCACCCGCAACTACACGCAACGCTTGACCGGCTTCGTGGTCATGCCCGCGTCGCAGTTGATGGAGCGCCTGGCGAGCGCGCTGCCGCTGTTGATCGTCGCGGCGCTGGCCGCGCTGGCCGTGTTCGTGTTGGTCCGCTTCGTCGGCTTGTTCTTCGCCAGCGTGGCCCGCGGCGAGACGCCGCTCCCCTGGTTGCCGGCAGATCTGGCCGCGCCGACGAGCGTGCTGCTGCGCTCGGCGATCGTCGTGGCTGCGCTGGTGTTTGCCGGCCCAATCGTAACCGGGGACGCCAACGGCTCGCTCGGGCGCTCCGGCGCCGTGATTTTGGTTGCGCTCGGCCTGGCCAGCACGCCGCTGCTCGCGTCCGGCGTGGTTGGCGCCACGGTGCTCTTCGGGCGCCGGCTTCGGCCCGGAGAATTCGCCGAGATGGGCGGCGTGGTCGCGCGAATTTCGGCGATCAACCTGCTCGAGGTTCGGCTGCTGGACGCGCACCGCGTCGAAACGCGGGTGCCGCACTTGTTGTCCTTGGTTCGGCCGCTGCGCGTGCTCGGCGTGCACCCTCGGCTCAGCGTCGATGTCGCGGTGGCGCCCAGCGCAGCCCAAGACAAGGTGCGCGAAGTCCTGAGCCAGGCCGGAAAAAAGTGCGGCCATGAACCCCGCCTGGATCTGCTCAGCTTCGACGTCGACGGCGCGGTCTACCGACTCAGCGCGCTGTGCGATTCGCTCGACGCCCGGCAGGCGCTGGCCGAAACCGCCTTGAGCGATTTGGCGCTGGCTGGGATCGCCCTTGGCCGTTCGCGCACGGTGCCTCGGTGAACGCGGTCGCCTTCTTGCTCGGCCTCTTGGTGCTCGCCTACTTGGGCAGCATCCTGGTCGGCGGTCGCGCCATCCGCGGCTTCGGTTTGGCTTCGGGTGCCGAGTACCTCGTGCTCGGCTTCGTGCTCGGACCCCAGGTCCTGTCGGTGGTGAGTCACTCTCTGCTCGATACCTTTCAGCCCGTGGTGTTGGTCGGCGTCAGCTGGCTCGGCCTCGTGCTCGGGGTGAGCTACCTGCGCGTCGCCGAGCGCCGCGTGGCCGGGTCGAACATCGTCCTCGGCGTCGCCATGTCCGCGCTGGTCAGCGCGTGCGTGGCCGGCACCGTGTTCTTCGGCGCTAGTTACTTTTCGCCGTTGCCGCGCGGCGAGGTGATCGCGTTCGCCGTCACGGCCGGCCTGGTTTGCTCCGAGACCACTCGCCACAGCGTGCGCTGGATCGTGGAGCGCTACGGCGCTCAGGGCCCGCTCGCCGACCTGGCGGCGGACACCGCGCGAGCTAGCGCGCTATTTGCGGCGCTCTCGCTCGCGGTCGTCAATGCCTGGCTGCCGGGCGCGGCGCTGCCCACGTTTTCGGTGATCGAGCGCGTGCTCGTCTCGCTCGGGTTGGGCATCGTGCTCGGCTTCACCGCGGCGCTGCTGCTCGGCCGTGAGTTCCGGCGCGACGAAAGCTGGGGCATTCTGCTCGGCACTTCGCTGCTCGGTACCGGCGCTGCCGCGCGCCTCAATTTGTCTCCGATCAGCGCCACGTTCGCCATGGGCCTCACGCTCGCCATCGTGTCCCGCCATCGCGTGGACATCAAGGCCATGATCACTCCGACGGAGAAGCCCGTGCTGCTGCCAGTCGTGCTGCTCGCGGGCGCGTCGGTCAACGTCAAGCTGCCGATGCCGCTCTTGGTGCTCGTAGCCACGGCGCTGGTGGCGAAGATCCTGGGCCGTGTGCTGTGCGGTTCGCTGCTCTCGATCGCGGCCAAGCCGGTCAGCAACGTGGGCTTGGAGTTCGGCGGCAGCATGCTGTCCTGCGGCGCGCTCGGCTTGGCCGTGGCCTTGACGCTTTCGGTTCGCCACCCGGGCGTCGTGGCCGACACGGTGCTGCTGCTCGCGGCCGTGGGTGTGCTGCTCGGTGAATGGCTCGGTCCGGGGGCGCTGCGCCGGGCTCTGACGCGTGCGGGTGAGATCAAACCAGAGGCGCCAGCCGAAGGCGTTCAACCGACGTTGCCGAGTGAAGCATGAGCGGGCACGGCGGACCCAAAAAAACCATCGCTACGCGCGCCATTCAGGCCGCATCCTTGCTGGTCACGTTCGGCGTGCTGTACGGCGTGACGCGCGTCACGCCCGAGCTCGAATCCCACCTGGGCACCGTGGCCGCGGTCGGCTTCTTGCTGCTGGCCGGCACGCTGATGAGTGAGCTGCTCGAGACGATCGGGCTTCCCCACCTGTCCGGTTACCTGCTGGCGGGCATCATTGGTGGCCCGCACATCTTGCACTTGGTGGATCACCATACGGTGACCGAGCTGTCGCCAGTGAATACCCTGGCCCTGTCGCTGATCGCGCTCGCGGGCGGCGCGGAACTGCGGCTCGAAACGCTGCGCTCGGTGGCGCGCGGTCTGGCCTGGGCGACGCTGATCCAGAGCACGTTCGTGCTCGTGTGCATGGCGGGAGTGTTCTTGGTCATCGCCAGCTTCGTGCCCTTTACGCACGGCATGAATACGAAGGCCCTGATCGGCGTAGCGCTGCTTTGGGGGGTGCTCGCGGTCAGCCGCAGCCCCTCGGCCTGCATGGGGATCCTGTCGCAGACGCGCGCTAAGGGCCCGGTGGCGACCTTCTCGCTCGCCTTCATCATGCTTTCGGACGTGGTGGTCGTGATCTTGCTCGCGACCATGCTGATGTTGGCGCGCCCGCTGATCACCAACAGCGGCGGGATCTCGCTCGAAGACTTCACGGTGCTCGGGCACGAGCTCCTGGGCAGCATCGCGGTCGGCGTCACGCTCGGCTTGGGGCTGGCAGTTTACCTGCGCTTGGTCGGACGCCAGCTGCTCTTGGTGCTCTTGGCCATCGGCTTCGGCCTGAGCGACACGTTCTCCTACATCCACGTCGATTCGCTGCTCGCGTTCTTGGCCGCCGGCTTCGTGGTCGCGAACTTGTCGGATCAGGGGCCCAAACTCCTGCACTCGATCGAGCAGACTGGCAGCGTCGTGTTCGTGGTTTTCTTCGCCACTGCGGGCGCGCACCTAGACATCCCGCTGCTGCGGAAGCTTTGGCCCGTGGCCGTGGCGCTGTGCGCCAGTCGTGCGTTCTTCACCGTGGTGGCCTGCCGGATCAGCAGCCGCCTGGCAGAGGATCCGGTGGTCCTCAAGCGCTGGGGTTGGTCCTCCTTGGTCTCTCAGGCCGGTCTCGCGCTCGGCCTATCGGTCGTGATCGCCAAGGCTTTCCCGAGCTTCGGCGACGGTTTCCGGTCACTGGCCATCGCCGCGGTCGCGCTCAATGAAATGATCGGCCCGATCTTGTTCAAGTTCGCGCTCGATCGGGCAGGAGAGACGGACCGCCACGCGCCCGAAGTTCGCCCCAGCCTGCCCCCCGCCGCCGCCGCGGAGTAAGAAATTAATTAATAATTACAAGCGCTTATCGTCATCGCGTGAATTGTACACATTTCCTATTCGCTAAGTAGGGTTATGCTTCGCGCAGCTCGCGATGATGATCGACCCCAAAGTGGCGCTTGCCGGACTGTTCGTGGGATTCGTGGTCGGCCTGACCGGCATGGGAGGCGGTGCGCTGATGACGCCGATCCTGGTGCTGCTGTTCAAGATCCAGCCCCTGGCCGCGGTCTCGAGCGACATCGTGGCGTCGATGATCATGAAGCCGGTCGGCGGCGGTGTTCACTGGCGTCGCGGCACGGTGAACACCGAACTCGTGCGCTGGCTGGTCGTCGGCTCCGTGCCGTCGGCGTTTCTCGGCGTGCTGTTGTTGAAGAGCTCCGGGCAGGGTGAGGGGCTGCAGCATCTCGTCAAGCTGGCGCTCGGCCTCGCGCTTTTGGTCGTCGCCCTGGGCCTGATCGTTCGTCCGCTTTTGACTCGCGGCCGACAAGCGGGCGATAGCGTCGCGCCGCTCGTGGTGAAAAAATTGCAGACGGTGCTGATCGGCATCGCTGGCGGGCTGGTCGTTGGTCTGACCTCGGTCGGCTCCGGCTCGCTGATGATCATCCTGCTGCTCATGCTGTATCCCAAGTTGCGGCTGTCCGAACTCGTGGGCACCGATCTGGTGCAGGCGATTCCGCTGGTGGCCTCCGCTGCCCTCGGTCACGCGCTGTTCGGCGACTTTCAGCTGGCGTTGACGGCGTCGATCTTGATTGGCAGCGTGCCCGGCGTATTCATCGGCGCGCAGCTCTCGTCGCGTGCTCCTGATGCGCTGATTCGCCCGGTGCTGATTTTGGTGCTCTTGGCATCGTCGCTGAAGCTCTTGGGCAGCAGCAACGGAGTGCTGGGGTTGGTGATCGCGCTGTTCGCGGCCGCCTACTTAGCAGTCCGTGCCAGCGAGCAGCGCCAAGCTCGCCCGGCCTTGAAGCTCCGCTGAATCGGCGGGGGGAGCACCCCCCGGAAGTAGCAAAGAACCCTGCTGAATCCGCATTTATTGTGCAGGAGTGATCGCTCCTGTTCGGCGATGCACACTTCATGATCGAATGAGCTTGGTCATGGCCCCCAACACCCCAACCTCGTCGGCGAGCCAAGACGACGCCGCTGAATGGACGGCGTTGGCGCGGCTTGCGGGCAGCGGGGATCCGACGGCGACCCGCCACTTCCTGGATCGGGTGTGGCCCACGCTGTCCCGTGTGGTCAACGGTGTGCTCGGCGCGCGTCACCCGGAAGTCGACGACGTGATCCAGCAGTCGTTGATCGCGGTGCTGCAAGCCTTGAGCGCTTTCCGCGGTGAGTGTCATCCAGCCGGCTATGCCTCACGCATCACGTTGCACGTCGCCCTGCGCGCCCGTCGCAATGCCGCGCTGCGCAGAGCTCGGCACCAATCGCTGGCTCAGATTTCGGCGGCTGATCCGGACGCCCACTGGCCAGGGTGTGACGTTTCGGCCGAACGACGCAAGCGCGCGCTGCGCGATCTCCTGACCGATCTGCCCGAGGAGCAAGCAGACGCGCTGGCGTTGCGCGTCATGCTCGGCTGGTCGCTGGAAGACGTCGCGCAGGCGACGGGCGCTCCGCTCAACACCGTGCGCAGCCGCGTGCGGCTGGCGAAAGAGGCGCTTCGCCGTCGCATCGAAGCCGATCCCTCGTTGGCCGATCAGCTGGAGGTCTGGCCATGAAGGTGGTCGATATCCATCCGGAAGATCTGATCGACAAGCTCGCTCGAGGTTCGCTCACGCTCGCCGAGCGCGAACGCTTGAACGTCCACCTCGGACAATGCTCGAGCTGTCGCTTCGAGATCGGGGTTCGCGCGGACTTCGCTGAAGACGCTCCAGCGCTCGAACAGCGTCCGCAATTGACGTTCACGGGCAGCGCGCGCCAGGAGCGAGCCTTGGGGTTGCCACGTGAGCTGCCAGCGCCGCAAGTTTCGCTTTCGGTCCGTCCGCGCTCACGACACCGCTGGCCGCTTTCGATGCTGGCCGCAGCGCTCGTGCTGTGCGCCGGGGGCGCGATGGCTGCGATCGCGGGCGCCGTCAGCAGTGACTGGCTACCCTGGTCAACGGGGCCGAAGCAGTCAGCACCCCGCGTGGACGTCAGCGACGCGAAGCCCACACTGAGGACAAAGCGAGCCGTCGCCAAGCCGGCGATCTCGGAGCCGACGCCGGCAAGCGAAGCCAGCGCCAACCGTGCCGCGACTTCTGCGTCTGTCCCGACTTCTGCGTCTGTCCCGACTTCTGCGTCTGTCCCGACTGCGGCAATCGCGCCGCCGACTTCGGTCGTGGTTGCCCCGACGCTTTCGCGCGTGCGTCCGCGCCGAGCCGAAGCAGCGCTCACGGCGCCCGAAACCGCGCGCGCTGCAGGGCCCGCGGGAGGTCTTGCCGCAGAAGCATCCGCGCGCGTCGAGCCAGCGGCGGCCTTGTTTGCCGACGCCAATCGCGCCCGCCGCGACGGCAACGTGGATCGCGCAGTGAGCCTGTACCGGTCGCTTCAGAGTCGCTACCCAAGCTCGTCCGAGAGCGAGCTGTCTCGCGCATTGCTCGCCCAGCTTCTGCTCGATCGCGGGGATCCAGAAGCCGCGCTTTCGGCGTTTGATCGCTACTTGGCGGCAGATACGCCGGTCCTGAGCGCCGAGGCGTTGGTCGGACGCGCGCGCGCGTTGGAACAGATGGGCAAGTCGACGCAAGCCGCAGCCGCTTGGCGGCAGGTGCAGAGCCGGTTTCCCGGCTCGGTGCATGCGCGCTTGGCAGCGACTCGTCTCGCGGCGTTGGGCATGCGGTGAACCACGGGCGAGGAGCCGGCTACTTGGCGGCTGCAAGCGTGCTTTCGCTGGCGTCGGCCGCACTCGGAGCCGGACCTCCGCCGATCGTGCGCGTGTACGTGGCCGGTTCTTCGGAAGCGGTCAGCGGCTCTCGGGACGCGATTCAAGATCTGTGTTCGCGCTCCAACGTCGCGGTCGTGGTGCGCGATGCGGCTGGCGCGGACGAAGCCTTGTTGGCCACTTCACGCGCGCCGGGCTTGGCCGAGGCTTACGTCGATCTGCGCGTCGGCACTCCGCCGCGCGTAGTCGTCGTGGATGGCGAGAGCCGACAGGACCTCGAGCGCCGCACGCTGCCCGAAGGCGCTTCGCTCGAGATCTCGATTGAGACCATGGCGCACGTGGTGTGCGCGGCGGTGGAGTCGTCTTTGGCTGCGCGCGCCGCGACGCCCGCGCCGGCAGCCCCGCTGGCCAAGAAGAAGCCGGTCGAGCTCGAGCCCGAGAGTCCGCTCGAAGGTGAGCAACGTTGGCAGGCGCGGGCCAGTTTGTTCGCCAGCGGCGCCAACTTCGGGGCAGGTTTTCGCGCCGGCGTGGGCGCTGGCTTGGGCGTCAACCACGGCCACGCTCGCTGGCATTTTGGCGCGCTTTTGAGCCTAATCGGCTACCCGGCGGCAGGCGTCGAGCGCGCCGATGGTCTGGCCTCGTTCGGGCTCTTGGGCGCGCGCGTGCTGCCCATGCTCGAGTGGCAAGCGACGGAGGAGGTGACGGCTTTCGCTGGCGTTGGCGGGGGCGGGGATTGGATTCAAATCAGCGGCGAGCGGCCGCCGCCGGGTGCGAGCGCGAGCGCGACCGCGAGCGTCTGGGAGCCGATGGCGTCGGGCATGCTCGGGGCCCGGCTGCTGCTCGGCCGCGGCATCAGCGCGCTGGTTGCGTTCGACGCCGACGTCGCTCTCGCGCGCCATCGCTATGTCGTTCAGACAGCCGAGGGAACCGAGTCGTTCTTCCAGCCTTCGCGCGTGCGGCCGATGGCCTTGGCCGGTCTCTCGCTCTCGCTGGGCAGCGGGAACGAACCAAGCGGCGCGCGCAGCGAGGCTCGTCGATGAAGCGCCGAGGATGGGGTTTGCTGTTGGCGCTCGCATGGCTCGGCGGAGCGGGCGCCTGCGACGGCGGCGAAATCGTGGTTTTCTCGCCCGCACAAGCGGGCTCGGCTAGTGTCACTGCCAGCGCTGGCTCGGGCGGGCTGGCCACGGTGGCCGGGTCCAGCGGAAGCGCGGGGGCAGCGCTGGCGACGGCCGGTAACGGCGGCGCCACGACGAGTGGTGCGGGCGGAGGCGCTGGCGACACGGTCGATAGTCCGTGCCGAACCACTGACGATTGCGATCCAGCCTGGCTTTGCCAGAAACAAGATTGTGCGGACCCGGATGGTGTTTGCTTACCGCGCCCCGTCTCCGACGACCCCATGCGCAAGCCCGTGTGCGGCTGCGATCACGTCACGTATTGGAACGACACGCTGCGCCAGCAGTACGGCATCTCTGCCAGCACGGCCGGCGAATGCAGGTCGGGCGCAAAGCGCTGCCTGAGCAGCGATGATTGCCCGAACGGGAGCTGCTCTCAGATGCTGCCCGACCCAAGCCGTTGCGGGACGCCGGGCACCGGCCAATGCTGGATCATACCCAATGAATGCGCGTCCAGCGACGAGCCGGGGGGCCTGCCGTGCCCGCCACCAGGGCCGCCCGGCTCGCTGCCTCCCCCTCCTTGTCTCACGACCTGCCAGGCGCTGAAGGCGCGCCGGCCTTACGTGCGCTTGCCGCCCTCTTACACATGCCCGTGATTTAGCGCGAATTTGCCGATCCCAGTCTGCTCCAAGCTCGGAAAATTCCAGGCTGAAAAAAGGTCTCCGGAATTTGATCGATCTTCACCAGGACGTCACACAATTGCTTCGTGAAGTTACCGAGCCACTGGCTAGTCCAAACCTCCGCGTTCCTGTTTCCAATCTGTGCACTCGCGTTCGCCGCCTGCGGATCGAGCGACAGCCCCACTAACCCGGGCAGCGCGGGCTCGGCTGGGGCCGGTTCGGGTGACCCGAGCAAGCTGGTTGGTTCGTTCCAGCTGAAGCTGACCCCGGCCAGTGACTTGGGAGCTGCCATGACTTCGATCATTGGCAGGATCAATGACGGCGTGACCCCGGTCACGACGATTTGGGAAAAGCCGGAGGTCGACGGCGACTGCACGCTCACCACCCCCCGCGTACCTTTTTGCAGTACCCCGTGCGGTGGCAGCGCCGCCTGCGTCGAAGACGACACCTGCCTCGCGTACCCGACGGCCCACGGCGTTGGCGTCGTGACCGTGACCGGAGTCAAGGCGGCCGACGGCAGCTCGTCGCTCGAGCTCAAGCCGCTCAACAACAATTATCAGGCCGGCGTCCCGCTCGCGTATCCGCCCTTTGCAGAGAGCGATGCCGTGACCTTCGCTGCGGCCGGTGACTATTTTCCGGCCTTCAACTTGAGCAGCAAGGGCATTGCTCCGCTCGCGCTCACGTCGACCGAGCTCGCCTTGAAGAGCGGCCAAGCGCTGGCTCTCACTTGGACCAAGGGCGCGGAGAGTTCGGCCAAGATCCACGTCAAGCTCGACATCAGCCATCACGGCGGCAGCAAAGGTCAAATCCATTGCGACACGGCCGACTCGGGCGCGCTGACGGTCAGCGCAGCGCTGATCAGCAAGCTCTTGAACCTGGGCGTCGCCGGCTTTCCGACCGTGATCGTCACCCGTCATGTCGTCGGATCCTCGGTGATTTCCCCCGGTCGCGTCGAGTTGGAGATCTCCTCGACCGTCGAGCAAGCGGTGGCGATCGACGGCCTCAAGTCGTGCACCGACAAGGCGGATTGCCCGGACGGCCAAGATTGCCAACCGGATTTGACCTGCAAATGAGCACGATCAACGTCGCGATTCGTCGCAAGGCTGCTTTTTTCGCGCTCGCCCTGGTCTCGGGCCTGCTCGGCGCAGCGTGCAGCAACTCGTCCAGTTCTGACGGCGCGCCGGCCTCCGTCGTGGATGGCGTGTGCAAAATCGATCCCAGTGAGATCACGGATGGTACCGCGTCCACGCAGTACCTCGAGCGCATCGATTGCTCGGCGGACTTTCGAGCCATGGGCTCCGAGCCGATCGACGCCAGCATCCCGGGCGCCCGCTCCGTGAAGGTGCTGCTCGATACCGCAGATTCGAACCACCAATACTTTCAAAATAGTGTGCTCTACAAAGTGCACTACGACTTTGCATCGACGCACCTGTCGGGCAACGGCCTGCCCGTGGTGCCGTCGCTCGCGGAGTTCAACACCTCTCAGTACTACCAACCGGATCGCCGCTTCGTTCTGGGCGCCGTGACCTACTACGATGGCCCCAAAGTCTGGGCGCTCGAGATGGCGCCCTACGACACCGCCAGCGCGACCCTGATGGAGAAGCTATTTCGCGGCGTGAAATCGCACGCGTTCTTCGGGCCGGGACTGAAATTTCACCCGACCTCCGACGCCATCGCGCTCGAGGCCAAGAAGCTGCCGAAGGACATTCAGCTCGTCACCACCGACGAATTGTATCAGGGCATCAGCTACCAACCGCTGGTGCTCTCGACGGGCGTTGGCCGGCTGCGCTTCGAGACCATCGGCACGATCGACGAAGCGGCCATCTCATACACCGACATCGTCGTCGTCGACTCTGCGCCCAACGACATTCCGGTCGTGCAAGGCCTGATCTCGCAAGACTTTCAGACGCCTCTGTCGCACGTGAACGTGCTCTCGGCGAATCGCAAGACGCCGAACATGGGTCTGCGCGGCGCAATGAAGGATCCCGTGCTGCGCGGGCTCGAGGGCAAGCTCGTCTCGCTCACGGTCGGCGCGACCAGCTACGACGTCCACGAAGTGTCCGAAGGGGAGGCAGAAGCCTTTTGGGAGGCGAACAAACCGACGCCAGTCACGCTGCCCGAGCTGGACAAGTCCGCGACCGAGTTGAAGGATATCGCCGACGTGACGCCGGAGCCCGAAGCAGGGGGCTCGCTGCGCGACAGCATCAAGGCCGCGGTCCTCAGTTACGGCGGAAAGGCGGCGCAATACTCGGTGCTCTCGCGCACTCCAGGTGTGCCGATCGAGAAGGCATTCGCCATCCCCGTGTACTGGTATTTCGAGTTCATGGAGCGCAACGGGCTGTTCGACAAGATCGCCGCGCTCCAGGCGGACAAAGCCTTCCAGAGCGATTCACAGGTGCGCTTCGAGAAGCTTGCCGAATTCCAAGCCGAGGTCCAAGCAGGCACGGTGTCCCCGGAGCTCGAGCAAGCGCTGATGACCAAGATCAGCCGCGAGTATCCGAATCACGTGATTCGCTTCCGAACCAGCACCAACAGCGAAGATTTGGACGGCTTCCCGTGCGCGGGTTGTTATGACTCGGCCAAGGGCGATCCAGCCAAGGGCGTGGACGACGTCCTGAACGCCATCAAGTTCACGTACTCCACGGTGTGGAAATTCCGCACCTTCGAGGAGCGCGCTTACTACAGCGTCGACCACCACAGCGTGGCCATGGCGCTGCTCGTGCACAACAACTTCCCGGACGAATACGAGAAGGCCAACGGCGTCGCGATCACGGCCAATCCGTTCGATGAGAGCGGCCTCGAACCCGCCTTTTACATCAACGTGCAGTTCGGCGGGAAAGTAGAGGTCGTCGCGCCGCCCGCCGGCACCACTTCGGATCAGATCCTGTACTTCTTCGACAATCCGAATCAGCCGATTAGCTATCTGGCGCACTCGAACATCATCAGCGCGGGCAGCACCGTGCTCAATCGCGAGCAAGTTCACGCCTTGGGCGTGGCGCTCGACGCCATCCACAAGCGGTTTTCGCCAGCCTACGGACCCGCCGCTGGCAATAAAGGCTTTTACGCGATGGATATCGAGTTCAAGTTCTCCAACGAGGCGGACCCTTCCAAACCAGCTACGCTTCACGTCAAGCAAGCCCGCCCCTATCCGGGTCGCGGAAACTGAGCCGAGCCTTGTCGCAACACACGACCGCCGACCCGCAGCTCCTATTCGACGCCACAGGAGCGCGTACAGGCGTCGAGTCGGCGCGCCGCTCGGGGCCGCGCAATCTCGCGCCGACCCCGGCGCTGGGCGCCGTGCCGGCGATTCGCACCGTATTCGAGCGCTTCGAACTCAAATATTGGATCACCGAACCTCTGGCGCAGCGTGTGCTCGAGTTCGCGCTGCCGTACCTCAAACGAGACCCGTACGCCGCTACCCGAGAAGCGCAACGCAACACGACATTGTACCTCGACACACGAGGCTTCCGCTTCTGCGAGAGCCACATGAATCTGTCGCCCGATCGCTCCAAGCTTCGCGTTCGCGCCTATGGTCGGCCGTACAGCAAGCTCGCGTTCTTCGAGGTGAAGCGCAAGGTCAAGACCATCACCATGAAGGAGCGCTTCGCGCTGCCCATCGCGGAGGTCGAGAACGTGCTCTCGCGGCGCCCGCTCGGTTGTGAAGTATCCGCGGCGGCACGACGCACGCTCGGTGATTTCGTGTTGCAGATGTGCCTGCACCGCGCGGAGCCCAAGCTATTCGTGGCCTGTTTTCGCGAAGCATTCGAGTCCCGTATCGTCGGCGAAGACGTGCGCTTGACCATCGATCGCGAGCTCGTTTACCAACACAGCCAGGGTTTTGGCTTCACGCCGAACGAGCGGCGCTGGGTCGATCTGCACGAAGGCGATGATTCTCGCACCTCGTTCGGTCACCGCCGGGCGATACTCGAGCTCAAATTCAACGGTACACCGCCACGCTGGATGGTCGAGCTAGTCCGTCATTTCAATCTACAGCGTGAGGCGTTCTCGAAGTATACGACCGCCGCACTGCAATTGCGTGGGAGACTTTAATCATGGGGACACGCGTCGGCTGGGATATCGCTCTCGCATCGCTGCTCTTGTCGTTCGCGACGTCGATGATCATCGCCACCGTGTACACCATCACGTACCACGGCATCGGCTACCTACGCAGCTTCGTGCAGACCATCGCGCTCGGAGGCCTGGTCGCTGCCTTGGTCATGCTGGCCATCGGCGATGACGTCGCGCGCGGGCTCGGCATGGTGGGCGCGCTGACCTTGATCCGCTTTCGCACCACGCTCAAGGACACGCGCGATCTGATCTTCATGTTCGCGTCGCTCGGCATCGGCGTGGCCTGCGGCGTGCAAGCGTTCGCGGCCGCGCTGCTCGGTACGGCCATGTTTTCGCTCGCGTCCATGTATCTGGCCTGGTCGGACTTTGGTTCGCGCCTCCAGTTCGACATCATGCTCCGCTTCCAGGGCCCGGCCGACGCCGAGCACGGTGAGCAAGTGCGCGCGGTGCTCAATCGCTATTGCCGCGGCCTTTCCTTGATTGATTTGCGGAGCGCGGGCGAAAACGTGCAGGAATTTGCCTACCATCTCAAGCTCAGCAAGGCGGGCACCGAGACCGCGCTGATGCGTGATCTCGAGCGCGTGCCAGGCGTTGGCTCAGCTGCGATGTTCACCCGTGACGCCTCCTTGGAGCTTTGAGTGCTGCTCGCATCGTCTTCCCCCTGGCTCGACGCGGTTCGCGCCGCGCCGCGCCGACTGGTTTATGCCGTCGCAGTGCTCGGTGCCGGGCTCGGCTTCCTCGCGCTCACGCACGGCAAAGGCCTAGGCACGAGCGGCAACGCCGTGGCCTACGTCGAGGCCATTCACTACGCCGTCTCGCCGATCGCGCTCGGCCGCATCGACAAGCTGCTGGTGCAGGTCGGCCAACGCGTCCGCGCCGGCGACCCGATCGCTAGCATGGACGCGCGAGCGCTGCAGGCGGCGCGCGAGAAGGAGCTGCTGCAGCTGGCGCTGCTCGAAGCACAGGTGATCGCCTCCGCGCAAGACGAAGAATTTCAGGTCACGCGCAGCGAGTTGTGGGTGCTCAAGGCGCGCGCTGACGAGCGTGGCGACCGCGCGGCGCTCGCCCAAATCAGCGAACGCATGCAGCGCTTGGATGGCCTACTCGACAAACAAATGATCCCGGCCGTCCAAGCCGAAATGACGCGCGAGAAGCAAAAAGAGCTGGCCGCGCGCGTCGAGACGTTCGATCAAGCCAAGGGGCGCGGCCAAGCCGGCCTGGGCCAAACCGGCGCGGGCAATCACGATCACCGTCGCGCGGTCGACGCGCACGTGGAGCCGGCCAGGCGCGCGGTAGAGGTGCAGAGGGCCGCAATCCGCGAACTCGATGTGCAGCTCGAGCAGCTGACGCTGCGCTCCCCGATCGACGGCTTGGTGACGACGATCACGCACCGCGCGGGGGAGATCGTCGCCGCTGGCAGCGAGGTGGTCAGCGTCGTCAGCGCTCGCCCCGGCGTGCTCATGGTCGAACTGTCGGAAGGCATGGCTACTCGCGCCAAGCTGGGACAAGGGGTGTCCGTGCGCTCCAAAGATCTATTCTCTCGAGCTCTCCACGGCCGCGTGATCGAGCTCGCGCCAGAGGTGGACGAGATGTTCCCCCGCGCGCGACCCTCGCCGGGAATTTCGGCTTGGGGCCGTCGGGCAACGGTGCAACTGGACGGTGGCGGCGAAGTGCTGCCAGGGCAGGCATTCAGTGTCACACTCGACTGACGAGCCGCGCGATATTCGACCGGGTGAGCGCGGCAGCTGGGTCGGCTCACGTCGTAAATCCGGCTTGGTTCCGGCGTGCGTGGGCATGGTCGCCTGCGCCGCGCTGATCGTGCCAATCAAGGTCCCTCGCGAGATTTCCGAGCGCACCGGCCTCGAGTTGTCTGGAGCCGCTTGGTCGACCGCGCTCTCCCGCTACATCCTGGTCTCCGACGACATCACCGACGAGGGTTCCAAGCACACTCCGCAGTTGTTCGCGCTGTCCGAGGCGGGCCAGCTGGATTCGACCCCGATCAAGATCGAGGGCATCAGTGAGCTGAACGATCCCGAATCGATCACTCCAGGTCCGGACGGCACGCTGTTCATCTGCACTTCACACTCGCTGAACAAGAAGGGACATTTGCCGGAGAGCCGCCGGCGCTTGATGCAGATCGCCCTGGGCGCCGATCGGAAGGCCAAGGTCATCGGCCAAGCGGACTTGAGCGTCGCGCGGACCGCGGACGGCAAAGCTCCCTGGCCCGACAGCGGACCTCTGGACATCGAGGGCATCGCCTACCGCGAGGGCGCGCTGTACATCGGGCTCAAGTCTCCGCTGACGGCCGACGGCCGCGCCAGTATCTTGCGCCTGACGGACGTCGTATCGGTCGTGCAATCGGGCGTCGTTCCGGCCGGCGCGCTCTCGCTCTGGTCGCGCGGTCGATTTTGCGTCCCCCACGACGGCAAGTCCGTCTGTCAAGGCATCGCGGATCTCGCCTTTCTGCCGGATGGCAGCTTGCTCGTGGCCGCCAACGCACCGAAGGGCATGGCCGCCGACGGCGGTGGCGCGCTGTGGAAGCTCAGCGCTCCGAACGGTGCGCCGACGCTGCTCAAGCGCTTCGACGGCTTGAAACCCGAGGGTGTCGCCCTCGCTCCCGATCACACCTCGGCCATCGTGGTGTTCGACACCGACGGTCGAAAGCCACTGTGGATTCGCTGGCCGCTTTGACCATGAACCTCGCTCGCCAACTCTCGCTCGTCCTGTCGATCACGGCTCTGCTCGCGCTGCCTGCGACTCCGGCTCGCGCTCAGGCCCCGACCGCTCCCGTCGCCAACGTGGAGCTGAGCGGTGAAGATGCTCTCGTCCACTTTGCGTTGACACACAATCCAGATTTGCGCGCGGCGCACTGGGATCAAGACATCGCGGCCGCCGGTGTGATCAGCGCCTCGGCGCTCAACAACCCCGTGGCGCGCGGTGAGTGGCTGCACGTGCAGTCGAAAGCCAACTTCGGTTGGGGCGTCGGTGTGGAGTGGGAGCCGCCTCAGCCTGGCGTGTACGGCGCAGGCAAAGACGCAGCTCGCGCCCAAGTGCGCGCAGTCAAGGCGGACTTCAGCGAGCGGAGGGCGGAGCTGGAAGCCAGCGTTCGCAGTCGCTATGCGCAAATCGGCGCGCTGACCGAAGAGATCGCGCTCGCCGAAAAGTCCGTCGAAACGCGACGCGCCGTGCACCAAGTGATCAAAGATCGCGTGAGCCATGGCGCGTCCAGTCGAATCGATTTGAGCCTAGTGCGCGTCTCGCTGGCGCGCGGTGAACAAGAGCGAGATCTGCTCTTGCTCGGTCGCGCCACGGAGCTCACCGAGCTCGAAGCACTGGTCGGCTTGCCGCCAGGTCAGTCGCTCTCGCTGACTTCGCCGTCGACGAGCGACGCGCGCCCGGAGGCTCAATCGCCGCCCGTGCGCCCGCAACTCCAGGCCGATGCCGCGCGCGCCGACGCCGCCGATCTCACGCTGTCCGCCGAGCGCGCCAAGCGCTGGCCGTGGCTGTCGCTGCAAGCGCGTTACCGCAGGAACGATCAATCGACCTACCCGGACGACGTGACGCTGGGCGTGCAGGTCACGCTGCCCATCTTCGACCAGAACCCGGGGCCGATCGCCGCCGCCGAAGCCTCGCGTCACGCCTTGCGTGACGTCGCGACCGCACACCGCTTGAGCATCGAGCGCGACGTCCGTGTGCTCCGCGCCGAAAGCGCGCGACGACGAGAGATCGCCGAACACTACGCGCAGACGATCGCTCCCGTGCTCACCGAACACGCCGCGCTGGTCAAGCAGGCGCTGGCCGGGATGGAGCTCGACCTCACCGCGCTGCTCACCGCCGAAGACCTGGTTACGCGCGGCGGGATCGAATACTTGGAGGCGCGCCTCGCCCAGCGCAAAGCCGAAATAGCGCTTGCCCGCGCGCTCGGCCAATACGGGCGGACTACGGGGGCGAAGTGATCCGCGCGGCCTGCGTCCTGTTCGCCCTGGCGGGGCTGCTGTCGGCTTGTCAAGGAGACGATTCGGTCGCCGCAGCCAATCCCGACACGGGTGTTCCCGATGGCACGAGCATGAGCCGAGCGTTGACGCTGCAGCTCGTGGTCGAAAAGCAGCTGTCCAAGCTGCTGCCGACGAAAGACGTGGATCACTACGAGGCGAGCGGCGTGGTTGCCTCGGGTGGCATGCTGTACGTGGCGTCGGACAATCTGTCCCGCATCGCGGCCATCGACACGTCGCTGAACAAGGGCAAGCTCGGACCGGGTGAGTCGACCGAATCTCAGTACGAAGCCATCACCGTCAGCGACGACGGTCGCTTCTTCGCCATGGTCGAAGGCGCAAATGACGTGGATGGACGTGCTGGAGTCGACGAACTTGCTACCGACACCGCGTTCGTCGGACAACGCGAGACCGATGCGACGTTCGAGCACTCGAACAAGGGCTTCGAGGGCGCCGCTTGGCTGCAAGTTTCTGGCAAAGAGTACTTGCTCGCGCTGTGCGAAAATAACAACTGCAAGGACGACGACAGCCCGCCGGGAGAAGGCCGAGCCCGGTTGCTGACGTTGGTGAACGGTGTTTGGATCACCGAGACCAGCGTGAAACTGCCAAAATCAGCCGCCTTCTTGGACTATTCAGACCTCGCGCTGCAAAGCAACGGGGATGGCACGTACGCCGCGGCGGTGGTCTCGCACAAGTCTTCCGCGCTCTGGCTCGGTACCCTGTCGACTTCGCCCTGGGCCTTCACCGGCCCGAGTACGTTCTATACCTTTCCACGCACCGCCGAGGGTGCGGTTCGATACTGCTCGGTCGAAGGCGTCACTTTCCTCGGTCCGAACGTGATCGCCGTCGTCTCCGACAAGAGCGATGGCAGCGATGCGTGTACCGACGAGGAAGAATCGATTCATATTTTCCAGCTGCCGCACTGAACGCGGCGACTCATATTTTCCCCGAGGATGACATGCCCAGGTTTTTTGCACTCGCTCTGCCCACGCTCGCCCTTGCCGCTCTGACCGCTTGTTCGAGTGACGAGGCGAAGACGCCCGCCGCCAGCAATCCGAGCATGACCGTCGCATTCAACGAGCTCAACGCCGCGGGGGACGAATGGCTCGAACTATACAACACCGGCTCGAGTGATTTCGATCTCGGCAACTACGCGATCGCAGACAGCGACGAGACGACGGGCGAGCCACGCACCAGCAAGGCGATGCGCTTCCCGGCCGGCACCAAGCTGCCCAAGGGAGGCTTCGCGCTCGTGCTCCTGGGCAAGAGTAACTCGACGCCGGGCCCGTATTCTGCCGATGCCTGCCTGCCGGGGGTAGCCATGGGCTGCTTCTATGCGCTGTTCTCGGTCAGCCAGACGCGCGGTGAGGCGGTGCATCTGCTCGCTCCGGACAACAGCAGCGTCGTAAAGGTGATCTACCCCGCAAATCTCGACTTCGAGGCGGGGGCACAGTTGAGCGCGTGCCGCGTTCCGGACGGGACGGGTGAGTTCACGACTTGCGCGCAGACGCCGGGTGCTGCGAACGTCACGCCCTGATGGCATATCGCTGGCAAGCGAGTCGAACGCTCGGGCCGCTCATACTGAGCTGTGCCGCGCTGCCGCTGCTCGCTTGCTCGGACCGGATCACGCGCGCCGGCTACGATCAAGAGCCCACGGCCGTGAGCCATGTCCCGGCCGCTCCCATGGCGGTGACGGCTGACGCTGTCGACGGCTCGTGCGCCCCACCGGGGTGTGACGCCCAGCGTTTCGTGATCATCGGCGACTACGGCTCTTCCGGTCCGGCCGAAGCCAAAGTCGCCGCCTTGGTTGCTCGTCTGAAGCCGGACTTCGTGATCACCACTGGCGACAACAACTATCCGTACGGCGAGGCCGAGACCATCGACGAGAACATTGGTCGCTATTTTCAGGCTTTCATCGCGCCCTACCGCGGCCGGTTCGGGGCTGGCGCCAAAGAGAATCGGTTCTTTCCTTGCTTGGGCAACCACGATTGGGCTTCGCTCGGCGCAAAGCCCTACTTGGACTATTTTTCGTTGCCCAACAACGAGCGCTACTACCAAATCGTGCGCGGGAACGTGCAGCTGTTCGCCTTGGACAGCGATCTCAACGAACCGGATGGCAGGACCGTCGATTCGAAACAGGCGCACTGGCTCGAAGCTCTGCTGGGTGCGGCCGTGGTCCCGTGGCGGCTCGTGTTCTTTCATCACCCGCCGTATTCGTCGGCGCTGACTCATGGTTCCACCTTCGAGATGCGCTGGCCGTTCGCAGCGTGGGGAGCCAGCATCGTCTACTCCGGTCATGACCACACCTACGAGCGGCTGGAGGTCGACGGTTTTCCGTACATCGTGAACGGCGTCGGCGGCAAAGATCTGTATGAGCTCGGTGAGCCTCTGACTGATAGCCTGGTGCGCCACGCGGACGTCCACGGCCTAGTGCTGGTGACCGCTACCGCGACCGAGTTCGTCAGCCGCTTTCTGGACGAACGAGGACAAGAGCTCGACGTATTTCGCCTAGTCAAAGACTAGCGGCGTGAACGAGCGCGGTCTCCGCGCGAGATTTGGGCCTTCTCTAGACCCGCGCCAGTTGTTAGGCTTCGCGGAATTGGCCAGGAACTCCGAAGGAGAAAGCTCAGCGCCGGGCGCTGTTCGCGGTCCTCGCCCGTGGCTCTTGTTGTGCTGTGTCCTGGTCGTCGCCATGGCAAGCTACCTGCCGGTGCTCGACGCGCCGTTCGTTTGGGACGACCAACACCTGATTGAGCGGACGCCGCTCGTTCAATCGCTGCGCCCGCTGACCGAGTATTTCAGGCAAGGCTTTTGGCAAGGTGACGATCTCGCCCAAGGCCGGATCTACTATCGCCCGCTGACCGTGCTCAGCCTAGCGCTGGATCGCGCGGCACATGGCGATAGTCCAGCGGGCTTTCATCTCACCAACCTCGTCGTTCACCTATCTTCGACGGCGCTGCTGTTTTGGCTGTTGCGAGCTCGAGGCAGCGCGGGCACGCCCGCGGTGCTCGGAGCCGCGCTCTGGGCGCTTCATCCACGGCTGACCGAAGCCGTGGCCTGGGTTTCTGGGCGAACCGATGTGCTGGCCGCGTTCTTCGTGCTGTGCGCGCTGCTCAGCCAAACGCGCGGTAGCCGCTCGAGCCGAGTCGCGTGCGCCGTGTTTCTGCTGCTTGGCTTGCTGTGCAAGGAGGTGGCCCTGGCCGGCGTGGCTGCCGTGCTGGTCGCAGAATTCGTCGCTGGCGGCGCGCTTTCTGCGCGTCTCTGGCGGATGCTGCCGACTGGGATCGCGCTCGCGCTGTACCTGGCCCTGCGCCAGAACGCGACGGATGTGGTGCAGCACCAGGCAAGCCACTCGCACGTCGTGCCAGGCGTGGCAGCCGTTGGGCACTACTCGGTGATGCTGCTCACGCCCTGGTTTCCAAACCTGCAGATCGGGCGCTTGAGTCAGCCGAGTACGAGCTATGCCGTCCTCGGCTGCGTGGTGCTGCTCGGCGCTTGCTATTGGGCCATCCGGCGCGGCGCCGGCATGAAACGGGAGCAGCTGCCGCCTTTGGTGCTGGCTCTGGTGGCGCTTGCCCTCGTCTTGCACGTGGCACCGCTCAGCCTGATCGTGGTCGCGGCCGATCGCTTCTTGTACCTACCGCTTCTGGGGTTGATTCTGCTGCTCGTGCCGAAAGGCGAGCCGTGGTCTCCGCTGGTTACTGTTGGCTGCACGGTGCTGGCGGGCACTTTCGCCGCAGCGACGTTCATTCGCAGCAACACTTGGTCGGACGACGTGGAGCTCTGGACTGCCACCTACGAAGCCAACCCCGAGAATCAAGCGGCAGCGTGTTCCGAGCTCGGCCGACTGTACGCGCGGGCGGGCCTGCTCGTGCACGCCTTTTCGATCGATGAGGGCTGCACCGACGCGGGCTACAACCGACGCGTGCTGCTCAACAACGCCGCGGCAGTCTTGGCCCGAGCCGGGCGCTTCGACGCCGCCATTCGAAAGCTCGCAGATCTTCGTCCGGCGTTGGGTGGAGAGCCCGTTTTCGGCCTCAATCTCGCGCTATTTAGGAGCTATCGAAACGACTTCCCGGGCGCGCGCGCGGAGCTAGCGGCCACCTTGGCCGTCGATCCCAGCTACGCCGAGGCGCACGCGCTCGCTAAAAAATTGCCAGAGCTCGAGCGTGAGCGCCTTCGTGTCGAGGCCTTGCCAAAGGACGCACCTCCGGAGCAGCGGGCGCGGGCCTGGGCCAAAGTGGGCCTCACGCTGCCAGCGCTCGACGCTTGGCGAGAGTGCCTGGCTCGGCCCGATGCCTCGCGCGAACAATTCGAGGACGGGCTCTGGTTCGCGCTCGCGCAGGGCGATCCGAGCAGCGTGGCAGATTTTCATCGCCAGTACCGGCTTCGTTTTGGCGAAGGTGGCGACCCGCAATTGCAGATAGCCTACGAGGCAGAGCGCGAGCTCGTGCGGCGTCTGCTCAGCGCGTGGCCCCGACTCGGTCTGCCGCTCCGTTCGCTGCCGAGCTGAACCGGCGCTTGGCGGTGTTTGGGCGGAGAAAGCGGAGTGGGCTGCCCCACTCCGCTTCGTCTCTGCGGAGCGACTCTCAGAGCAACGCGAGGATGTCGTTCAGCGTCTTGCTCGGGCGGAGCGCGGCGCTGGCCTTGGCGTCGTCCGGTTGATAGTACCCGCCGACGTCCACGGGCTTGCCTTGCGCGTCGATTAACTCCTTCACGATCACGCTCTCGGCTGCTGCGAGCTTGGCCGCGATGGGAGTGAAGTGAGCCTTGAGCTCGCTATCCTTGCCCTGCGCCGCGAGCTCCTCCGCCCAATACAGGGCTAGGTAGAAGTGGCTGCCGCGATTGTCGATGCCGCCGACCTTGCGTGAAGGCGACTTGTCGTTCTCGAGGAACTTGCCATTGGCGGCGTCCAGCGTTTCAGCGAGGACCTTGGCCTTCTCGTGTTTGAACACGATGCCTACGTGTTCGAAGGACGCGGCCAGCGCGAAGAATTCACCCAGTGAATCCCAGCGCAGATAGCCCTCTTCCAAAAACTGCTCCACGTGCTTCGGGGCAGAGCCGCCGGCGCCCGTTTCGAACAACCCTCCGCCGTTCATCAGCGGCACGATGGACAGCATCTTGGCGCTGGTGCCAACTTCCAGGATCGGGAAGAGATCGGTCAAGTAGTCACGCAGCACGTTGCCGGTCACCGAGATCGTGTCCTCGCCCTTGATCAGTCGCGCGAGCGTGAACTCGGTAGCGGGGGCCGGGGCAAGCACGCGGATATCGAGCCCGCTCGTGTCGTGATCCTTCAGGTATTTGTCGACCTTGAGCAGGATTTGCGAGTCGTGCGCGCGCTTCGAATCCAGCCAAAAAACCGCCGGCGTGCCGCTCAGCCGGGCGCGGTTCACCGCGAGCTTCACCCAGTCTTGGATCGGAGCGTCCTTGGTCTGGCAAGCTCGCCAAATGTCGCCCGCGTCTACCGCGTGCTCGAGCAGCACGCTGCCCGCGCCGTCGACGACGCGCACGCTGCCCTTGGCCGAGATTTGAAAGGTCTTGTTGTGCGAGCCGTATTCTTCGGCGGCTTGCGCCATCAGCCCGACGTTGGGCACGGAGCCCATGGTCTTGGGGTCGAACGCGCCGTGCTTCTTGCAGAAGTCGATCGTGGCTTGGTACACGCCGGCGTAGCTGCTGTCGGGGATCACGGCGAGCGCGTCTTGTAGCTTGCCCTGAGCGTCGTACATCTTACCGCCCGCGCGAATCATCGCGGGCATCGAAGCATCGACGATCACGTCGCTCGGCACGTGCAGGTTCGTGATGCCGTTGTCGGAGTTGACGTACGCGAGCGTGGGCCCGGCGGCGTAGGCGGCCGCGATGTCGGCCTGAATCGCGGCCTGCTCGGCCGCGGGTAAGCTCTGGATCTTGCCCAGCAAGTCGCCGAAGCCGTTGTTCAGATCGACGCCCAACTTGCTGAACGTGGCGCCATGTTTTTCGAACAAATCTTTGAAGAAAACCTGCACGGCGTAGCCGAAGATGATCGGGTCCGAGACCTTCATCATGGTGGCCTTCAAATGCAGCGAGAACAACACGCCTTCGCGCTTGGCGCGGGCGATCTGCTGCTCGTAGAAGGCGAGCAGCGCTGCTTTACGCAAGACCGTGCCGTCGATGATTTCGCCAGCCTTGAGCGGAGTCTTGTCCTTCAAGACCTTGACCGTGCCGTCGGCCGCGACGAATTCGATTCGCACGTCCGTGGCCGCAGCTACCGTGACCGACTTTTCGTTCGAGAAGAAATCATTCTCACCCATGGTGGCCACGGTGGTCTTCGAATCAGCCGACCACTTGCCCATCGAGTGCGGGTGCTTGCGTGCGTAGTCCTTGACGGCTTTGGGCGCGCGGCGGTCGGAGTTGCCTTCGCGCAGCACCGGGTTCACGGCGGAGCCTTTGACCCGATCATAGCGTGCCTTGGCGTCCTTCTCGGCGTCGGTCTTCGGCACCTCGGGGTAATCCGGAACTTGAAAGCCGTGGCCCTGCAGTTCGGCGATCGCTTCCTTCAGCTGCGGGACGGAGGCGCTGATGTTGGGCAGCTTGATGATGTTCGCTTCGGGCTTGAGGGTCAGCGCGCCCAGTTCACCGAGGGCGTCGGGCACCTGCTGAGCCTTTGGCAGCAGCTCGGAGAACACCGCCAGGATGCGACCTGCGAGCGAAATATCGCGCGTCTCGACCCGGATCCCCGAGTGCTTAGTAAACGCCTGCACGATCGGCAAGAGTGAATAGGTGGCGAGCGCCGGGGCCTCGTCGGTCTTCGTGTAAATGATGGTGGGCTGTGCGGACATGGTGGAAATTGGGCGGATTCTGCCATCTATCGTCCGTCTAGGGAAGTGGAGGCCGCTTCTTGGGGTACGATGTCCCGATGTTGGAGAAGAGCGGGATTTGGAGATTGTTTGGACGGTGTTTGACCCTGTGCAGCTGTTCGTTGCTAGCCGCCTGCGGCTCCAGTGATGACAGCGGTGGGCCAGCGGCGGGCATCTTGACGCAAGCGCCGTATTGCCCAAACGGCACCGATGCGCTGAAAATTAGAGGTACGTTCGCAGGCGCCGCGATCGAGGATACACGCACGACCAACATCAATGCCGGGTATGAAAACCTCTCCGGCGGACGGTTCTACACTCCGACCACGAACATCGCGCCGTTGGCCAGCAATCAACTCGCGTTGACGTTCGAATGGCCGGGCAGTCTCCTGTTCGGGGACACCGCCGCGATCAGCGCTGGCAGCATGACGCTGCCCGCGAATCATCCGCAAGCGGGCGCTGTGTTCTGTGTCAGCGTCGGTCAGGTGGGTTTCGTGGACGGCGGCGCCGAAGATGGCGCGTTGAAATTCGCCATCACCGAGGTCCAGGCCGGCGCCGATTGCAGCGGCGCGGCGACGGCAGTCGACCTACGCGGCTGCTATCAGTAGCGCGGCGCAGTCAGGACGTGCCGACCACGCCGAGCGAACGAAAACCGAACAGACACTAAGCAGGGAGTTGTTCGCATTGCCGTTGCGCGGAACACCGTAGGGCAGGGCATCAGTCCTGCCAACGGAACTCCGTCACTTGCGATTGGCGCGTGCCCGTGCGTTCAACCGAGATTTGGAGCGTTCAGGCGCAGCGCCGCCGGGTCATCTTTGCGAAAAACGAAGGCGAACAGCACGAACAACGTCCAGAGCAGGGCCAAGGAGAAGAGCATGGCTTCGCCGCCGCGCTCTTCGAACAAATAACTCGAGACGAACGGTCCGAGCAGCATGCCCGCTGCGTAGAACGCATTGTAGATCGACGTGCTGCGTTCGTACTCCAGGGGATGCGCCACCACGCCCTGAAGCGCCAAGCTCACCGGGGAAATGCTGGCCAAGCTCGCCCCGGCCACGAACACTGCGATGCACATCGCTGGGTAGGAGTCGAGGTACACGAAGCCGAGCACCATGGTCATGCCGATGATGCCCAGGACACGCATCAAGAGCAGGTGACCGTGGCGATCTCCGAGGCGCCCCGCGTAGTTCGAGAACAAGAGCATGCCGGCCGCGAAGTAGGCGGGGATGACGATCGTCTGAGGCTCGCTAATGCCCTTCCGCTCCATCAGGTAGAGCGGAAGAAAGAGCACTACGCTGGCCTGAAAGTAGCCGTACGCGAAGGTGCCGAAGCACGATGTCTTGATCCGCCAGAGCAGCTCGAGCGCGGTGCTGTCCTTGGCGATCGAGGCCATCGGATGATCTTCATGAAGCTCGCAGCGAACGTCCGGCGCCAACCGCAGCAGCACATAAGCGCTGGTGACGATGGCGATCACCCCCGCCAAGATGAAGGCGAATTCCAGCGGCAAGAACTTGGTGCAGCCGTAAGCGAGCAGCGGCCCGCCCACGTAGCCCGCGGCCACGGCGATGGCATACAAGCTGGTGGCGAAGGCTTTATTTTCCTTGCCCGACCGAGCCAGCAAAATGGACTCCGAGCTCACCCAGACGCCCACCGAGCATGCGCCATCGAAGAAGCGCAGCGCGGCGAGCGCCCAAAACGTGTGCGTGAACGGGAACAGAACCACCGCGGCGGCGTAGCCGGCCAGGGAAATCGCCAGCATGCGCTTGGCCGAGAATCGGCGCACGAGCGGCCCCATGGGCAGCGAGAAGGCGACGATGCCCGCGGCGAACCAGGCCGCAAGCTGACCGATGGCGAGCTTGCTCACGCCGTGCGTGGTCAAATACCTGCTGATCACCGAGATCGCGGTGCCGTAGGCCATGCCGAGCGCGAGCGTGACGCCGTAAATGCGCCAAACGTTCTCGTCCGGGACACGCTGGACGAAGCTCCGAAAAAACGAAGCGCCCTCGGCATGCTCACCGGGGCGCCCCATTTCCGTCACGAGCTCCGTCGATACGGGCTCACTCATCGAACCTCACTCGGCTGCGACGGGCAGTGTTTCTTCGTTCGGCTTCTGCTTCACGAAGGGCAACACGATTGCGAGCTTCGTGCGCGCGCTCTCGAGCGCGCCCTTGGCCACGACTGGCGCTTGCTCCTTGGTGATCTCGTAGATCTCGCGGCTCGCCTCACGCAGCAATTGGGCGGTGCTATTGGCCTTGTCCGGCGCGCTCTGCACGGCTTCGCGAGCGAACGTGCTCACCGTGTCGAACAGCGAGCGGGCGCCGCGCGCCATCAGCTCGTAGCGTGATTTCCCGTAAACCTCGGCCACCTCGTGCACGAGGTCCGCCGACGTCGACGCAGCGTAGTGTCCCGACTTGTGTAGCGGCGAAGCGTAGCGCGGGTTGTCTGCCAAAAAGCTCCTCAGCTTCTCGACGGTCAAGCCGGTGTCAGCGAGCGCCTTTTCGAACTCGACCTGGGCCGCTTGACGGGCTTTGAACAGGTACATCTGCACGCGGCTCTGGAAGTTGACCGCGCCGTCGCCGCTCGTCTCTACCGCGCAGAAGATCGTGCCCGGGAACTTCTCGTTGATCAGCGACTGCACGCCGTCGCTCACGCCCGAGCTCGGCATGCAGCCGAACGGCTTCACGCTGAGCGTCATCGTGGCCTTGCTCTTGACCACGTTGAGGATCAGCTTCCCGACCTCCATGTGGCCTTCGCCGCCGCGCAGATCGTTGTTGTAGTAAGGCGCGGCCACCTCGGCCACCGCGTCCATGTCCGGCAGGTGGTAGCCGTAAAACCCGCCCGCGTAAGCGAACGTCTGGAAGGCGCCGCGCAGGGCCAAGTTACCCGCCCAGAGCCCGATCTTACGTTGGAAGACGCCGTACTCGCCGGTGCCGCCCAAGCCGTACTTGCTCTTGTCCATGCCGCGCAGCGTGGCGCGCGACGCAGTATCGAAGCGAACCTCCCACAGGTTGTACAAGATCCAAGCCGTCACGAACTGAATGTCGGCCTCCGCGCCTTCTTTTTCGACGAAGCGCTGCAGCTGGTAGTTGCCGTCACCCTCGGTGGTCATGGCCCAGAACTCGCCGATGATCGAGACCTTGGGTTTCGGGGTCGTGCGATCGACCTCGACCGTCTTGAAGATCTTCTTGGCGCGCATCAACGCGGCCAAAATGGACTTCTTGTGCAGCAGGGCATCGCGACAAATGTCCTTGGCCTGCGCGATCGCGGCGTCCGTCGCGCCGGGCACCTTCTCGTACGGGCGCAAGCGGTAGCCGATGCCGTTGATCACGTCGCCGGCGATCAGCCCCTTCAACAGGCCGATGAAGAATGCAGGGTTCAGCTCCAAGCCGCTGGCTTCACCGGTCGCTTGGCTCAGGCCGCCCTGTTGCTGAAACAGCATCACGCGGAAGCCGTCGAAACCCGCGTCGCGCAGCGCCTTCCGGTACTCGGTGACGTACATGCCGAAGCGGCACGGGCCACAGGCGCCGGCGGTGAGGAAAACGTAGTTGTCGATCACCTCTTTGGTGGTGAGCCCCTTCTTGTCGCGCAAGTGAATCAGGTACTGCACCAGATTCCCGACCGTGAAATAGGTCGGGTTACACTGCGACTTGTTGCCGAACTCTTTGCCCACGCTGAGCGCGTCGTAGTTGGGCGGGTCGAGCGGGATGGTGTTGTAGCCGAGCGCCGAGAACGCGCCCGAGATCAAGTAGTCGTGGGCGATGGTCAGGCCGCCGATGAGCAGCGTAATCTTGCCCTTCTCCGACTTGGTGAACATCAGGTTCGCCATGTCCTCGACCCACTGCTGTTCCACGGCGATGCCGAGGCGCGCGCGCTCTTCGTCTTCGAACTTCTTGAGCTCGGCGTCGATGTCCATCGCTTGGCCTGCGATCGGGAGGCTCTTCTTCTTCACCGGTGCGTCGAAGCTTACTTGTTGGGTCATCTTGCTATCTCCCTGGAATCTGGCTGTTCGCTCTAGAAAAAAACCGTTTTCACCCCTTCGGGTGTCACGAAGCGTGTCACTCGGCCGCGGGCGCGGCTTCTGTCGCTCGTTGGGACAGGTCGATCGCGACGATCGAGCCATCCGCCTGCTTCCGTCCCAAACGAAACACGCCCTTCGGCGCTTCTACTTCGGCAGTGCGCCTGGCTTCGTAGCCGCGCACGCGCTCCATGGTCTCGGCGATTTGCTTTTCGATCGCCGGGTCGTGTTGCTTGGCTGCGGCCAGCTGCGCCTGCTTGAGCCCAAGCAGCTCGAGGCGCTTCTTGTCGATCGAGAGCGCCAGATCGCGCTTCTTGCCGGCCAAATCTTCCAGCCGCTCTTGCGCCAAGCGCAGCGAGTGAGCGTAGGTCTTGACGCGGATTTTGATCGAGCCACCGGGCTTGTTGGCGTCGATGTCGTGGAGCGCCGCCGAGGGCGTCTTCGACGTTTGAATGATGTCGGCGATCAAGCCGTAGGTCGGGGCGTCGTGCCCGCACTTGAAGCTCGACAGATCGAGCACCGCCACGTTCGGGTGATGCGCCGCGAAGGCCGCTGCCCACACTTTCATCGCGCTGTTCACCGAGTAGTTCTCGGGCCACACGTGGTTGATTTCGAGCGGGCTCTTGATCACTCCGCGGTCGAGCTCGTCCTTGTAGTAGCGGTCGAGGTACTCGCGATCCTTCGGGATCGAGCGGATGCTGAGGATGGGATAGCCCAGCACCTGAAACTCGTCCGGGATGCCGTGGTTGAGGCCGGGATCTGCGTGGTATGGCCGATTGAGCACCAGGATCGCGATGCGATCTTCGGCCTCGACCGTCTCCAAGATGGCGCGGCCCTTGTCCTGCAAATCGAGATCGAACGCTTTCAGCGCCTTCCAGGCCTCCGCGCAGGCGTGGTCGTTCTCGTCCTCGGTGATCTCCAGGCGATCCTTCCAGGTCTCGAACATGCGCCGCGCGAGCAGCGTGGGCTCCTCGAAGGAGAGCGCAGGGTCCAAGTACTCCATATTGCGCACGGCGAAGAAATCCACCTCTTTGGTGAACGCCGCCTTGGTCACGTCCGGCGTGCCTGCCACGATCGGACACGAGGCGTTGTCCTGCGTGTCGACCACGAAGTTGTTCACGTGCGTGAGGATCGGAAAGAAGATGTAGTTGAGCGCCTTGTTGCGCTCCGGCTCGTGCTTGTGGAAGAGCAGATTGTGGATGTGCGACTGCACGACCTTGCTCGGGAAGCACGGGTCGATCGAGCCGTATTTGCCGCCTTCGACCCAAGTTTCTTCGGTCGTCGCGTCGCTCCACACCACGTTGGATTTACCTAGGCCGAGCGCCTCGAAGTAAGTCCGGAAGAACGGCCCGGTGCTGTACATGTTGAGCACGCGCGGCATGCCGACGCGGATGCGCTTGCGTCGCTTGGCGGCTTCTTCACTCGAACGCTGGAAGGGCCGGGTGATCGACTCGCGCTTCACGCGGAACATGGTCTTCGTGACTTTTACGTCTTCGACCGGCGTGCCGGCTGCGGGCTGCGGCGCCCACTCGTAGAAGTGCGCGAAGGCGCGCTCGCCTTCGTAGTTCACGATGTTCGGGAACGCCGCGGCCGTTTTTCTGCGCTCCTCCATCAGCGAGAGCATGGCGTCTTTGCTCTCGACCGTGCCCTTCTCGCAAGAGAAGCCGGAAATGTAGCGGGTGGACGAGCCGTCCGGGCGCGTCGTGTCGATGAAGGTGCGCTTGCACTCGTTCGGGCAGAAGTGACACACCGTCTCTTCGTCGTTCTTGGTCTTGTACTCGAGGTTCAGCGCGGCCTCGATGCCGATGAAGCGCGTCACGCCGCTGCGCTTGTAACGGCGCAGCGTCTCGATCGCCGCGCCGATGGCGCCCGCTTCACCGGTGTGCGGGTGCACGAACACCTGACCGCCCGGGACGCGTTGCTTGATGTAGTCGACCTGAGCTTTGACGGCGGCGAGGTTGTATTGCGTGCCTCCTTGCAGCACGAAGCGCGTGCCGAGCGAGGCCAGGCGCGGGATCTGCACCACGTACTGCCAGACGTTCTTCGGCAGCACCTGCGCGAGCCCTGCCAGGAGCTCTTCCTTCTGGTAGCCCTCCTTCTGGAAGTTCACGCGATCGGAGTCGAGGAACACGGCGCAGCCGTAGCTGAACTTCGGCGCAAGCTCTGCCTTGAACGCGGTCTCGGCGTATTCGGTGACCGGGATGCCGAACTGATCGGCCATGGCTTGGAGCAGCATGCCGTTGCCTGCGCTGCAAGAGTTGGAGAGCTTGAAATTCTGGATGTCGCCGTTCTTCATGAACAAGACTTTGATGTCCTGTCCGCCGATGTCGCAGATCACGTCCACGTCACCGAAGAAGTGAACGGCGCTCATCATGTGGGCGACGGTCTCGACGATGTTCACGTCGGCCATCACGCACTCTTCGAGCACATCCGCGGCGTAGCCCGTCGCGCCGAAGCCGACGCACTCGAGCGTCGCGCCTTGGCTCGTGACTTGGCCCTTGATGTTGGCCAAGAGCTCCTTGGTGTCTTGGATCGGGTTGCCCTTGGACAACTGATAGGCCTTGACCAAGAGCTCGCCGTCTTCGCCAATCAGCACGGCCTTCGATGAAGTCGAGCCGCCGTCGAGGCCGATGATGCCCTTCACGTGCTGTCCCGGCGTGAAGGTCGCGGGGATGAACTTCGGGATCTTGTACATCTCCCGAAAGTCGGCCATCTCGCGTTCGCCGGAAGGCAGGGGCGGCCCGGCTTGCTCACCGAGGCGCGCGCGACGACCGTTCTGGATGAAATCGCGCAGGCCTTCCACGCCATGGAAGCGGCCGGCTTCGCCGCCCTCCGCGATGCCGAACATGGCCGCGCCGAACGCCGCATAGAGCTCCGCGTTCTGCGGGACGAAGATCAACTCTTCGATCGGCACGTCCTGCGGATACACGAAGCCGCGGTCACGCCAAGTCTCGGGAATGCGCTTTCGCCAGCAATCCTGCAGGAACGGCAGGTAGGTGTTGGGGCCACCCAACAGCAACACGCGCGGCTTCAGCGTGTTGCCACGCGTGAGCACGCTCAAATTCTGGAGCACGATCGCGTCGGCCAGCGAGTTCAGCACCTCATCCTTCGGGATGCCGGTCTTGACCAGGTTCACGATGTCCGTCTCGGCGAACACACCGCATTTCGCGGCGACGTGGTGCAGCTTCTGATCGTTGAACCGGAGTGAGGTGGCAAAGCCCGGCTCGGCGCCCACCTTGATCATACACTTGTCGATCGTGGCGCCGGTGCCCGACGCGCACTTGTCGTTCATCGACGTGCCGGCGGTCTTGGCGCCGGTCTGCGCGTCTTCCTTGAACATGATGATCTTGGCGTCCTGGCCGCCGAGCTCGATCACCGACAACACGTCCGGGTGCTTGTATTCGACCGCTAGCGTGACGGCGTTCACTTCTTGAACGAACTTCGCGCCCGTCGGGGCGGCGAGCGGGCCCGAGCCCGAGCCGGTCACGAACATCTTCCAAGCGTCTGCCGGTTGATCCGGAAAGGCAGCCAAGATCGTCTCGAGCAGCTCGAGCACTTTCTCAGGCTGTTTCGTGTGGTGACGCTGATAGTCGTTCCACAGGATCTCCTTCGTCACCGGGTCGATAACCGCCGCTTTCACGGTCGTCGATCCCACGTCCATCCCGATCACCAGCTCGCCGCGATGTCCGCTCATTTTGCTCTGCCTCGCTGAGGTGCTCCCAAGGCGAATGCCCGGTAAGCGCAACTGACGCGCGTGTCAGTCTATCCTCCCACGAGGCGCGAGATGCAAGCTCCGCGATTGTTTCGGAAGATGACGCCCGTGTCAGTTGCGGCTGGCGAGCGACGGCTCCGCGGCCGGCCCGAGCCGGGGCGTGGCCTTAGGAACCGGAGTCTCTGGGTTTTTTTCGTGCTTGATGATTTTCACGGCCGGGCCCGGCTTGTGCGCCTGCGTGGCAATTTCCAAGAAATCGTGGCCAAGTGCCCCACCGTACTGATCGGCGACGTCGACGCGCAGAATCCAAGGGCCTGGTTTGGTGCTGGGCGGCACGACCGCATGCAGGATGTTGCCATCTTGCTCGAAGTTTACGTCCACAGGATCGAGGCCAACCGTGACCGTCGGTACCGCCTGTAAGAACGCCGGGATCTCGGTGCCGTTCTGGGACTTGAGCTGGATGTCGATCGTGATCGGGTCACGCGGCCAGAGCGCGCGCTGCGGTCCAATTTGCACGTCGGCGTAGATCCCGCGTGGCTCCAGGCGCGCGATCGCCGTGTCCAGGGTGCCGGGCATCCGAAAGCCGATCACCGTCTTCTGACCGCGGTACAGGCCGGCGCCCTGCGCAGCCGGAAAGTAGCGGCCAGCACCGAGGTACGTCATCTCGAGGCCGGTGGTGTTGGTGAACTGAACCTTCTGACCGACGCTCATGTAAATGGCTTGCTCAGAGCTGTAACCACCCGGCGGCAAGACGACGCCGATCACGCGCAGTTCGGACTCGGCGCTCCAGCCGCCCTCCATGCCCCGCGCGTCGATCGAGCGCATGGCGAGCGCGTATTTGCCGGGCTCTGCCGGCGTGAGCCCGGCTTCCCATTCCGGGTTTTTGGTGGTTCGCTGATCGATCACCTTGCCGTCCGACAGGCGACGCACGCGAAGCTGGTAGCCGTGCGCGCCAGGCACGCGCGCCCAGCGGAAGCCGCGCATGATCACCGTATCGTTCAGCGCGAGCCACATGCGTTGCGTGCTGGTCAGGGTCGGACCGGGCAAGCTCGGCTTGGCCACAGCTGCCGGCTCGTCCTTGCTCAGCGTCGAAGTCCAGCCGGCCGGGATCGTCTGCCAATGATCGCCGAGCACGGCGCGCACTTGGCCTTCGATATTGGCGATGGTCGCCTCGCCGCCATCGACGCGGAATGCCACGTGCCCCGCGGTCACGATCGCGCTGAGCTTGCCCATGGTCGTGAGCACGGCGTTGCGGCCCGCCTTGGGCAACTCTACGTCGACACGTCCACTCTGCAGCGCAAAGCTCCAGGTCCACGTGCGCGCTCCCGGCGTCAACGCCAAGAGTTGCGGCACGCTGAAGATTCGCAAGGATGAGTTCGGTCCAACTCGCAGACGAGTCCGACTCGGCAGCTCGATCACTGCACCCTCGCTCGACGTCGTGAGCATGCCGCCCACGTTCGTGGCGCTGCCTGAGACCACGACGGGCTTTCGCGGCGTGGATTCGGCCCGCGCGTTAGTTCCGGCCGCACAAACTAGTGCGCCCAGCACACACGCTACGTAACTGACTCGAGTTCGCGTTGGTCCCATGACGCTGGTCAACGGCTTCGATCGCAGCAACTTGAGCCTTTTCCGCCGATGGGTGAAGTCAGTGCCTCTTTGTGCCGCTCTCGGACTACACTTCCCCACCATGGCGACCGCTCGTGCCAAGAAGAAATTGGGCGCCCTGCCCAAAAACGAACGCCGCCAGCAAATCCTGAGTGTGGCGCGTGAGGTGTTTGCGAAGCGCGGCTATCACCAGACGACGATCGACGACATCGTGGCGCAAGCGGGCGTCGCCCGCGGCACGTTCTACTTGTACTTCGAAGACAAGCGAGCGGTGTTCTCGAATCTGGTCGATCGCTTCGCGGGGCAACTGTCGATGGCCATCGTGCGCATCGTCACGGACGACGCTGATCGCTCCGTGGTCCAACAAGTGCGTGAAAACATCCGCGCCATTATCGCCACATGTTTGGCAGAGCGGGCCATGACCAAGATCTTGTTCACCGACGCGGTGGGCGTGGATCCGGCATTCGATCGAAAGCTCCAAACATTTTACGATTCCGTGGTGCAGCTCTTGACGGAGAGCCTGAAGGACGGTCAGGCGCTAGGCATCGTCGCCGACGGCGAGCCGCGTGTGCTCGCTTACTTGACCATCGGCGCGCTGAAGGAGCTGCTCTATCAAGCCGTCACGCTCGGCTTCGCCGAAGAGAGCGCGGACGTGCTCACCCAGCAAATGTTCACCTTTCTCAGCGGCGGCTATTTGCGTTTCGGGTCCGCCAGCACGAAGGAGACCAAGAAGCTGCGCAAGCGTTGAACAAGTTCGAAGCGCGGCTTTCGCTGTTTCAGTCGGGGCGGGCAGATTCGACGGGTGCCATTGTGGAGGGCGCTTGTTCATGCGCGATCGGCACGAAAACTGCGGTTTTCGGGTCGGCGTGCCCGACGGAAGGGAGACGCTAGGTAACCCGAAGTTACACCGGGTTGGGTAACAGGGGGGAAACGGGTTCGAACGCTACTAGTTTTTGCGGGTGAGCCAGCCGCGACCACTCGAAGTGCTGTCACACCAATTTGCAACGCCGGCACGGGCACGTTCGTCTTGGGCGCTCAGGCAGGCCCATTGGGCCGACGGCAATCGTGGCGTAGAGTGAGATCCATGCGTGCACGACTTGCGTTCCTCAACTTTGGATCGGTGATGGTGGTCCAGCAGGGCGCAGAACCAGCGACGGACTCAGAATGGCGCGCGTTCATGGCTGATCTGAGCCCAAAAAGATCTCAGCCAATTGCGGGTGCTGATTCTGACGACCGGCGGTGGTCCGACGGCCGACCAGCGTGTTGAACTGAAGCATTTCATGGCGGGCCGCTCGGTGCGTACGGCAGTGGTGTCTGACAGCATCAAAATGCGGTTCATCATTCCCTCCATCGCGCTTACCAATCGCGAACATCACGGCTTTACGAGCCGCGAGCTCGGCAAGGCGTATGATTTTCTCGAGCTCTCCCCCGAGCGAACGAACTAGGGCAGCGCGCGTAATCAAAGAACTGGGCGAACGACTCGCCTGACCCACGACCGGGTCGAAGGGGCAGAGGCTTGAGCTCATGGCTGGAACGCGCATGAGCTCGCAGCGCCGCGCTGCCGGTCGAGGTGCGCGCGGTGGAACCCACGGCCGTCCCGAGGCTTTCCAGGTACGCTACGATGCGGCCGGCGCCGTCTTCACCTCACGAATTTTCCGACCAGTTCGCGCAGCTGGTTCAGATTGAACGGCTTCTCGATGCGTTCGTTCGGTACCCGATCCAAAAACGCGCGTGCCGCTGGCGTGAACGCACCGCCGCTCATGAACACCATCCGCTCCGCCAAGCGAGGCCGCTCGCGCACCAACGCATCGTAAAACTCAATGCCCGACATGCCGGGCATCATCAAGTCCGACAGAATCAAATCGAAAGACGCGCCCCCCTCGATCAGCCCCAGGGCGTCTTTTGCGGACATGAATGCAGTCACATCGTGGTTGACCAAGGCGCGAGCGAGGATTGCCAAAACCGAGCGCTCATCGTCCACTATCAAGACCGCCGCGCGGCCCTGCTTGGCCGAGGATACACTCATTTCGGTCACCGGCGCCGCCAGCTCGCGTTTGGCCGCGGGCAGCACGACGCGAAGGCGTGCGCCACGTCCATTGCGATTGCTCGCGCTGATCTCACCGCTCAGGCTGGTGACGATGCTATGGCAAATTGACAGGCCGAGCCCCGTGCCGACTCCGATCGGCTTGGTGGTGTAGAAGGGATCAAACACGCGCCCAAGCGCCTCGCTGGGAATGCCCGGGCCCGTGTCGAGCACGTCGATCACCGCACGGCCAAGCGCGTCTGTCGAGGTGACGATGCGCACCTCGTTGCTCTCGCTGTCGCCCTCCGGGATGGCCTGCGCGGCGTTCACAATTAGATTGATGAACACCTGTCCGAGCCGCGCGTCATCCGCTTCGATGAACGGGGTGTCCCCGTAGTCCTTCACCAGCCTGGCTCGATGGCGGATCTCGTTGAACGCCATGTTGACTGACAGCTCCAACACCGGTCGTAAATCTATCACCGCGCGTCGCTCCTCTTCGGACCGCGAAAGCGTCTTCAAGCCACGGACGATCTTGCGGATTCGGTCGCTACCCTCGCGCGCTTCCCGTACAGCGTCACGCCACTCGCGCAGGTTTTGCCGAAGCGAAGAGTCGGTGGCCAGCTCTAGCTCCTCTGCCAAGAGATCTAAGTTTGCCACCACGTAAGCTAGTGGATTGTTGATCTCGTGGGCCACGCCAGCTGCCAGCATGCCGACCGATGCCAGCCGATCAGACAAGATCAGCTGCCGTTGCATGCGTTGTTGCAGCTCCGTGGCCTCGCGCAGCACGCGCTCGGCCTCGCGCTGCTCGGTCACGTCGCGCGCCGAGGCATAAACGATCTCGCGCTCGGGGTGACCTACCGAGCGCCACTCGAACCAGCGATAGCTGCCGTCTTTGCAGCGATAGCGATTGGCCAAGCCGATCAGCGGCTGATTCGCCTTCAAGCCGTCGCGAGCCAGCAGCGTCGCTCGTTGGTCGTCAGGATGCACGAGTTCGATCGACGGACGCGCCAGCAACTCCTCGGCAGTCCAGCCGAGCGTCCTCGTCCAAGACGGATTGACCCGTCTGAAATAGCCGTCGAATCCAGAGATGCATAGAAGATCGAGCGACATCTCGAAAAACTCCGCGCCACCGGAGAACGCGTCCAGCTCGCGGTGGTCGGTGTTGTCGAAACCGTCCGCCAGAAACCCCGCGAACGCGCCGGACGGATCATGATAGGGCGCGGCGCGCACGAATATATAGCGGAATACGCCGTCGTGCCTGCGCAACCGGAGCTCGGTCTCGAACCCTTGGCGCCGTTCAAAATGCGATAGGTACTCTGGCATGTAGCGACGGAGGTCGCTCTGGTGCACGGTCTCGATCCAACCGTCCCCGACTTCTCGATCCAGCGGGCGTCCGGTAAAGGCGAGCCAGGTCGCGTTGCAGTAATCGCAGCGTGCGTCGAGTCCGGATCGCCAGACCATCGAGGGCGCTTGCTCGGACAAGGCGCGGTACTGTTCGAGCTCGTTCAAAGTCATGGGTTTGCCTGTAAAGCATGGCCCCAGACGGCGGAACCCGCCGTCGCATAAGCCTCGAGAGTGAGGTTCACCGGGCCCCCGCCCGGAATTGCGTGACATTCTGGCGTGAACGAGCTCGGCTGAGGCGGAACTCAAGATGCGGGTAAGCGGCCTTGTCGCCGGTCGATTCGGTGTCTTACCGGCCCGAGCCCAATTCCAGCAACGGAGACGGGGAGCGCGACCACGGCCCTCGGCGCGACCCTTTTCGAGAGGTAGACCTCGAGCAGGGGCATCATCCTGGTTCGCTGGGCGCGCCGCCGCTTCGGCAGCAACGAGCGCGTCGATGCCATCGTCAGTGCGCGCGGCAAACCGAAGCGCGCCCGCGAGACGAGCTATCCTTTCTTGCGGGGCTACTAGCGCGCTCCCGAATCGATCGAGGACGCCGAGTACGCGATTGACCTCCGCGTCTCGCGATGCCTGTCCCGTCGTGCACTCGGCGAGAACCGGCGTGGGAATGACGATATCTCCGCCATGAGTGACCACCCAGCGCAACCAGGCACGAGCAGCCTGCGACCTTCCGAGGAGAGCCGTAACTCCCCCGCTATCGAGGACGCAACGAGGCGCGGCGGGCGGCGCTGATTTCGGACGCTTCATCGAGCGCGCCGCCGGAAGACGCGCGCCGCATCCGCCGCGATTGCTTTCTTCGCCTTAGCAGTTGGCGCCCCATGCTTGGCGTCCAATTCATCGAGCAAGCCGAGCAAACGTAGGCGCGCAAGCCGTTCACGTGCGGCGGTCTGCAGAAAATGCAGAAACGCCCCGAGGTCCTGCGATCTCACGAATTGCATCCAACGTTTCGCCATCGATACTAGCGGTAACGCGTTCCATCGTCATTTCATACTTTAAGTATGCGACAGCGGCAAGGCGGTCCGGAGCTTACCCACCCCGCATGACCAGGGTAGACCCAGCTTCGGGTGAGCTGCTGCTTTGTCGCAGCCAGAATCCCCACGAGCGCCGGTAGTGACGAAGAATTGTGCTGAGCTTTTTGGGTTCTCAATGTCGCTGGTTCAGGGTCGGAAGGTGCGGCGATGGTTCTTGCACAACCTCAAGCGCGCATGCGCGACCGGACGAGTCACTTCAAGGAATGGAACAGCCCGTGTCGGAGAGCTAACCCAACGATGCCGAGAACTCAGAAAGGCCGATCGGGTCCGAGAACGCCGTCAGGTCGAGGAGCCCGGCCAAACGCTCTCCGGGCAACTAGTCACGGACCACAAACGCGAAACCCCGGCTTCGGATGCCGGGTTTTGAGTCTGTCTCTGGTCTCTGAGTCGGGGCGGGCAGATTCGACGGGTGCCATTGTGGAGGGCGCTTGTTCATGCGCGATCGGCAATGAAACCGCGACTTTCGAAGCTTCTGCCCTGACGGATGATACGCTAGGTGACGCGAGATCACGGAGGTCGGGCAAGTGGCGGAAAAGTGGTTCGGAGCCTGCTATACTCGCCGGGTGAGCAAGCCTTTACCCCTCGACCAGGCGATCCAGGCCCTCAGGCGCGATCCGACACACCCTGTGCTGGTGAAGGTAGACGAGGGGTTGACGGTCGAGGTGCGTGCGGTCGAACCCACGACAGCCACTAAGCGGTCAGCTGCAGATGCATTTCGTGAGCTCGGTCGCTGGGAAGGGGAGACCGGGGAGGACTTTGACGCCTTGTTCGCCGATGTCCGGCAGCGCTCGAATCGCGAGGTTCCCGAGCTGCCGTGAAGTACGTCCTCGACACGAACATTGTCACTCGACTGCTGAAGGGCGACGAGCGCGTACTCGGCCATCTCTCTGACGTCGTGCCGAGCGATGTGGGCATCCCGCTGCTCGTGCTTGCCGAATTGCTTTTCGGCGCTGCGAAGTCGGATCGCAAGGAGCAAAACGCCGCTCGCATCAAGCAAATGTCCGAATCCGTTCCGATGCTGCCGCTGGGCCTCGCGGTCGTTCGCCGATACGCCGCAGAGCGTGCCCAGCTCGAACGCAGCGGCCGGAAGAAGAGCGACTTTGATCTGATGATCGCGTGTACGGCGATCGAGCACGAGGCGACGTTGGTAACTCACGACGGCGCGTTGAAAGATGGCGCGATCGGCGGACTTGTTGTCGAGGACTGGCTCGATTCGGCTCCCTGACGTTCGTTTGATCTCCCAAAAGCCGAGCGGCGCTGGGGTCACGGGGATGAAGACCAAACGGTGTGGCGGTCGGAGCCGAACTCGTGAAGTTGCCGGGTGCCACGGGTGATGAGGACGTCTCGGAGTCGCCACGGTTGCGCCAACCATCGGTTAGCGTAACGTCCTCTATGCGCAGTCTTCCGTCAGCGCCAGTTCGGGCCTGTTCGGGACCGGCCGCTGGCTCACCTCGGAGTAAGGTTTTCGGTGCGCAGGGCTTGCGCTCCTTCGCGTCTCGAGGCGAGAGCGAGGGCAGCAGCTTGCGCGTCGAGGTAGGCGGCGTGGTCGACGCGCGGCCGTGATGGGGGCCGCCGTGTTCAATGCTTCCCAATGCTCGAGCAGTCGATCTTGGTACGCCCCGACGTGTCGACTCGACTCAGTAGATACATACCGTATTCGCATGTTCGAGTCAGGCACACGCACGAGCAGGGTGGCTGGGGGTTGATGGTCACGCGAGAACGTCGCGCCCGGCGCAGCCTTCGGCTTCCTGTTCGTGTCAGGCTTCACTACCGCGTTCGATCGCGTCGAAACTGCCCTGCGCGCGGACGTACTCCCACAGCGGATTGGTCACGGCTGCAGCACAAACCGACATCGCTTCGCTCAACGCTGCCAGATCGCGGGGCTCTCGAAAATTGATGAACATGACCCCAACCGTGGTCCCCTGGTACCGGAGTAGCAGTGCAGACATCGACTTGATCCCTTCTCGATCAGTGAAGCGCGGTGGGGTTCTGGGCGTGAACATTTCGGCCGCCTCGGGGGGCGGATTGGACGTGTCCGGGATGTGCAAATCCTTGCCGAGCTTCAAAACGACAGCAGGGGCGTCGTCGTCCTTGATCCTCGGGCAGGCAAGCGCAACGTTCTGGTTCCTCGGCTCCCCAGCGAGGCCGGGCCCGACTTCTTCGACAGGAAAGAGTCGCTGGTCTTCGAAATAGGGAAAAACCGTCACGACGTCCGCGCCGAGCTTCGCGAGCGTCTCAGCGGCGCAGGCATCGAGAATGGGTTTGAGTTTGCTCTCGGAACGCTCCCGTTCGGCGAGTACTCGTTGGCCCCGCGCCTGATTCTCGATGTCCCTCGCCTGATCCAGCGCCCGCCCCACTCGCTCCGCGAGTTCTCGGCGAAACGCACGACCTACGTAGTCTGCCAACTCTTGGTAGAGCAGGGAAGGGCCGGGCAAAGCTGAAAGAATGACTAAGAGCCGATCCTAAATCCTATGTTGCCTGCTGAAATGCGATCAAGCCACACGCGAATTGGAGCAACGCGAGATAGTGAGCGCCTCGTCGCCTCCCAGCGTACGAGCAGGCCGCGAAAGCGGTTGTGCCAAGAGTTCGCTCGTTCGACGACCCAGCGCCGCGCCTTTCCACGTACGCTACCAATCAACGGTTGCTCGCTGCGCCGTCGGATGTGTGGTCGAATTCCGCGAAGGCGAATCGCAGCAGCGACGTGGGGATGATCGTAGCCACGCAGGTGGCACGTCGAGCCTGAACCGAAATCATTCGGCAATGCCTTCCACTGGCAGCCCGTCTTCAACCGATAGAGGATTCCCGCCATCACCACACGCGACGCGACGGGAGGGCGCCCGCCCTTCGGTTTCGCCGGCTCCACGGGGATCAGCTGTTCCTATTGGCCGCCAAAGGGTGCCTGGATGCGGTGTCAGGAGCGCGACGAACCAGGGCACTGGACGGCCGTTGAACAACGACATAAAACCTAGCAGGTGCGGTGGTATTGGTTCGTGTTTGCGTACACGGCGCCGTTCTTGTTCGGGGCGTCCGCCATCAGTATTGCTTGCGCGGCAACTGACGGGGTTCACACGCTTCGTCTGGTGTGGCCGGCGCTAGCGATCGGGCTCGTCACCGGTTCAGTCGGCGCCGCTTTGCGTTTGCATCCGTTCCGGCCCGAGTGGTTGGCGCCGCGCCGACGGCAGGTCTTGCGTCAGTTGGAGCTTGCTCTGGCCCAGTGGCACGTCGCGGCTGGCGATCCTAATCGGGAGCACGTTACCCTCGAGCGGTTGCGCGCGGCGTTGCGTGCAACCGGCGGAAAACCACCCGCCGAGCAAATCGTGACTGTCGTTAAAAACCTCGAGCGATCCGCTGAGGTTGGGCCATCCGAGGTGGCCCGAGACCTGCGTGAATGCATCGCTATGCAGCCGAGGTCCACGCAAAGGCGACGACCGTACAAGAGTTCCTTTAGCCTGAGCCCATCTCTGCCTGTGTTCGGCATCGTGGTGCTTCCCGCCCTGTACGTGATCGCCCACCGATTCCAAGCTTTGGGCAGCCACGCGCTTCCAGACGTTTGTCGTGTACTCGCTTGGTCCTTCCTGGTCTTTTCTTTGCTCTGGCTAGCTGTGAAGATTGAGCTCAAACGCCGCGTACACATTGCTTGCAGCAACTTTCGAACGCTGTTTGTCAGCGATAGGTCTCCCCTCGAGCCCATCAACTACTATGCGACGAAGGCCTACTCGAAGGTGGGGCAGCTGATAGCGATCTTCGTCAGCGACGAACCTGCGGAGGGGATCGAGGCGGCCCTTCCAGGTGCGGGCGGCGAGCTTTACTTCTTGCCCGCGAGTGTCGTCAGTGGTGTCGTCGAAGCGTTCGTCGACCATTCTGACTTAGTCGTCGTCCACGTCGAAGACCAAGCAACCAGCGCATACTTGCTAGCTTCCACGGCGCTGGCTCCAGAGCAGCGGCTAGCTCTGAGCACCGACGGCTCAACGCCGACTGGTTTCCGTTGGTTGGACCCGCTGCGGCTGCGACTTGGCCCTTTGCACTACACTGTGCACGCTGACGAACCGTTCGACGCCGCGACTGCCCCGAATATGGGAATGTCATTCGAAGGCTGGGGCAGCGGCGATTGGGTCTTCGGAGTCGCCTTCATCCTGGGGCTGGTGCTGGTGGGCTTGCCCGGATGCAGGTTGCTCGGCGTTCTTCTGGTCTTGTCCGCATATGGCGGCGAGCTCCCTCGGTTTCTCGGACCACTGCGACGAGCGAGCGTGGCCCAGTCCACCCTTCGCACTCCGAAATCGTTGCTGTTGAGCAAGCGACTCCTGGATGCGAAGCGACTTGAGAGGAGACTTTTTTGGGTGTTGCTCGCCATCACGTTGCTCGCGTCGGTGCTTGCCGCACGCACGGTGTTTCCGGACTGGGACGGTCGCTTGCTGGTGCTGCTGGGTGCAATCTTTTGCGCGAGCTTTTTTATTGTGTACTCAGGCCTGCTCGATGGGCTGCTTCGGGGAGCGAAGTGGTACCTCGATTGGAACTTCCGAATAGCGGTCTTCCGCCGGAACTCCGTGAGCTTCGGCTACGAGCACAAGTTCACCGTAATGGCGTCCTGCGGTGCCTACGGCCAAGTGCTCGTGGTTGACGACGAATCGTTGGGTAGGACGGATGACAACTACGGCGAATGGAGAGAGGAATTCGAGGGCCCTTGGCTCAAAATATTTTCCGAGATGGACGACATGCTTCGGCCAGCGAGGTTCCTACAGAGTTGGCAGGACCAGGTCACGGCCCAACTCGCACGTGCCGACTTCGCCGTGTTCGATTGGGCGCAGGAAATCACGGACAACATGAAATGGGAGCTCAAAGCAGCAGTCCGTTGCTTGCCCCCGAGCCGCATCCTCCTGGTTATCAGCGACCAATATCAATCGGAGTTGAATGATTTCTTGGCTTCACTCGACATGCGAGAGAGAGGGAGCATCCGGCCGTTAGTGCTATCGAGGGAGCGCGACGACCAATACCACTGGCCCTCGAATCGGGCTTTCAAAAGCGGCTTTCGCCAGGCGTTGATCGAAATGATGTCGGATCTCCGAGTCGAACCGCGAATAACGACCAGCGACTCCGACCAAGCATCGAGCGCATCGCGCACGGCAGGGTGCTGACGGCCAGGCCTCTGGCCGCCGCTCGCCGGCTTGTTCACCGCGGCCGATCGGGATCTCGCGAAATGCCAGCGGCTGGCTGAGCGTGGCGGTAGCGTTGGGGGCGCTTGTCGGATTGAGGCAAGGGACCGCAACCGTCGATCTCCGGTCGGATGTGCCAACTCTGCGCGCGTTCGTCAATGAGACGTTTAAACCGCGGTTCCGCACCAAGTTCCGCCCCCGACTTGGAAGCGCTACGATGGCATCCGGTCCAGGTCTGCTCAACGAGCTTGGTGACAAGCATGTCGATGAGATCACGGCGTCAACGGTGCGAGCGTTCATGGCGGTTCTCGCGAAGCGCGGCATCCAACCGCGTGGACCGGTGAACTTGCTCCGCACGCTCTTGAACGCGGCGGTCGAGACACGCACGCTCGAGACGATGGCGGACCTGCCGAAGCCGCCGACGCCCGGCAGGAAGCTGCCCGACGCGCCCTCAACTGAGCAGGTCAACGCCATGCTCGCAAACTGCACGGCATGGCTGGGCGTTGCCGTGGCGTTGCGCTTGCCGAGTTGAGGGGAGAGGTGCGAGCGGTCGAGGTTCGAGACGTCGACCTCAAGTGGTTCCGATTGGCGCCCCGCTGGCCGAAGTCCTCTCCCGGGCGGTGCGCGGGAAGCTTCCGGCGGCCCGCGTCGTGCTGAACACGAAGGGTCGGACGCCTCAAGGCAGGCGGTTTTCTGAGTGCGCTTAGGAGGCCACGTTGGCTGATCAAATGGCCTTCGGCCTCGTAACGGGGAATTTTGCGACAAGAGCTCGATTGATACGGCGCGAGAGCCGGAATCAGCGAAGGCATACGCGCCTCATCCGACTTCGCGACAGCTAAGCATCGGCAGCAGCGTCGCATGGCGCGTGGATGGTGACCTCGCTGCCGCGCCGGATTGGACTCACTGAGCGCCGACCGCGGCGCGATACTTGCTACGGAATCACGCATGAACGCAATAGAGATGCTTACGCGCCAACATCGAGAAATGGAGGGTGCCTTCAAAGCACTCATGAACGAGTCGCCCGAGGGCCGCGGCAGGCTTTTCGGGGAAGCCGCCGACACCTTGATGTCGCACATCCTGGTGGAGGAGCAGCATTTTTACCCTGCGGTAAAGGCGAAGAAGACGGAGGACATCCTGCTCGAGTCGCTGGAAGAGCACTTGTCGCTGAAACGAGTATTGGCTGATCTGGTTGCGCTTTCCCCTGACGACCCGCACTTCGAGCCGAAGCTCCACGTGCTGAAGGAACAGGCTGAGCATCACCACAAGGAAGAGGAAGAGCACTTGTTCCCCAAGGTGAAGAACCTGCTCGATGCGCACGAGCTGGAAGCGCTCGGCGATCAGATGCAGGTCGCGCAGTCAGAACTGCTCGCTCGTAGCCCGCGCAAGCGCGTCGCCGAGCAAACTGCCGAAGCATCCGAGCTTCTTTGATCGGCAGATGCCTGAGTGAAATGCGATCTCGATGACCTCCGTCGCCGCGCGGGGCCGCCTGCGCTCGTCACTCCCGTCACGTTCGCGAACACACGGCGAACGATTGCAACGTGGCGGTTCGGCTAAGGCGTGAGCGAATTCGGCATTTTCGCCGCGTGACATCGAGTTCGCCCGGTGTTGCGTATTGGCGCGAATCCGTAGTTACGCGCTAAACCACGCTAAACCACGCCGTCGGATCGCGTCGTTGCGTTCTCGTTGCCGTATGCCGTATGCCGTTGCGTTCTCGTTGCCGTATGCCGTTGCGTTCTCGTTGCCGTATGCCGTTGCGTTCTCGTTGCCGTATGCCGTTGCGTTCTCGTTGCCGTATGCCGTTGCGTTCTCGTTGCTGTATGCCGTTGCGTTCTCGTTGCTGTATTCGGATAGCGACTTGCACGATCTGGATATTGGGAGGGAGTGAATTGAGTGTGAAGTTGCGCGTCGAGGTGTGAGTATGAACGCATGACATCGCTGCGCCTGCTCGGGTTGCTCGTCCTATTCCTAGTCACCGGAGCTGGCTGCAATGATAGTGACGGCTGGGTGCCGACGCCTCAGTCGAGCGCAGGAGCAGCAGGTCAAGCAGCAGCCGGAGCGCCCGGAACCGTGGCGTCACTGGAGCTTACCCCGCGTAAGCTATCGCTAGCGGCAGGGACTTCTTCCGACGTCCAGGCTACGCTGCTCGTTAGCGACGGCACGACAGCCGACGTGACGAGCGACGCCACCTGGGTTAGCAATGCGCCGGAAGTGGCTACCGTCGCGGGCGGCACTGTCTCCGGGCTCAAACGGGGAACCGCGGAAATCACCGTGACCGCTTCGAGCCTCGTGGCAACGCTTACCGTCACCGTGACCGAGTCGACGCTGCTGAGCTTGAGCATCACCCCGCCCAGGCCGATGCTCGCCAGGGGCCTGGAAATGCAGCTTTCTGCAACCGGCGTGTTCACGGACAACACGACCCAAGATTTGACCAAGCAGGTGACATGGACTTCTGTCACGAAGACGGTCGCCAGCGTCAGCTCTGCAGGTCTGCTGACAGCGGTCTCGGTCGGCTCAACAAACGTCAGCGCAAAGTTTGGTACGGTGAGCGCGACCGCACTCGTCACCGTTTCAGCCGCGGTGCTGGACTCCATCGCGCTAACGCCTCCTGAACCGTCGATGCCCAAAGGCACGACGCGAGCGCTCACCGCGACTGCGACGCTCAGCGATGGCACGACGGAAGCCGTGACGGACCAGGCTGAGTGGACTTCGACCGACGAAAGCGTCGCGACCGTGAACAGCTCGGGAGTGGTCACCGCGATCGCCGTTGGGACGTCAACCATCAGCGCGAGCGTCGCTGGGGTGACCGGTTCGACGAAGGTCACCGTCGTGGGCGCGAGCCTCCTCTCTATTGGCGTCACACCGGCAGCGCCATCGGTGGTCAAGGGGCTCACCAGGCAATTTACCGCAACGGGCACCTTCTCGGACAGCACGGTGCTCGATCTCACGAGCCAGGTGACCTGGTCGTCGAACGCCAATTTGGTTGCTACCATCAGCAACGCGGCCGGCTCGCACGGCCTGGCAGCGACGAACGGCGTGGGCAGCGCATCGATTTCGGCGACGTTCACCGGCGTCAGCGGGTCGACCACGTTGACGGTGACGGCCGCGACACTCGTCTCAATCGGCGTGACCCCAGCAGCGCCGTCGGTGGCCAAAGGACTCACTCAGCAATTTTCAGCTACGGGCACGTACACCGATGCGTCCACTCAAAACTTGACTACGGCCGCAACCTGGGCGTCGAGCGACACCGAGAAGGCTACGATCAGCAACGCCGCCGGCTCGCAAGGCCTCGCGACCACCGCCGCTGTGGGCCCAACCTCAATCTCTGCTACGCTCTTGGGCGTCACGGGCACGACAGCGCTGACTGTGAGCCCGGCGATGCTGGTCTCGATCGTCGTGACTCCAGCTACGCCATCGGTCGCCAAGGGGCTCACCCAGCAGTTCACGGCAGTGGGCAGCTACACCGACTCATCTACGCAGAACCTGACCGCGACCGCGACCTGGGCGTCGAGCGATCCCACGAAGGCTACAATCAGCAATGCCGTTGGCTCGCAAGGTCTGGCGACCGCCACAGACGTTGGGACGGCGTCCATTTCGGCAACGTTCTCCGGCGTTGGCGGTTCGACCACGCTGACGGTGACTGCCCCGATGCTCCTCTCAATTGCTGTGACGCCAGCCAATTCCTGGGTCTTCCCGACCCAGACACGGCAGTTTACTGCCATCGGCACGTACACAGGTGGTTCGACTCAGGATCTAACGACCAGCGCCACCTGGGCGTCCTCGAAGACAGAGGTAACGATCAGCAACGCGATAGGGAGCAAAGGACTCGCTACGGCGGACAATTCCTATTTTTGGCAATCGACGCAAATCTCAGCGACCTTGGGCGCGACGGTCGGGAGCACGACCCTGTTCTTGATCCTGGACTAACTGCGCGCCTGCCGCCGCTTTTTCGGCCGATGCGAAGCAGATTGTAGTTGCTGCGCCGCTGCAAAATACAGTTGAGCCGCGATCAATGATGGTGAGGACGTTGAAGGCATGCCAGGCCGCGGCTCCCGCGCGGACGTGTAAGTGATCGTTAACACAGGGTAAATTGTGCAGGCTCGGCTCGAAGGCGCGGCCTGCTGGGGCCAGCGCTCCGTTTGGTAGGCCGGATTGGTGGCAAAGGAGGCGAACGGTGAGCCGAATCGATTTTCCTACCGTGGTGCTACAAACGTGATGGTTTTCTCTCGCGTTGTGCACTGCGTGTTGCATCCCGCACTCGAAATTTTGGAGGCCTTTCATGTCCGCCCTTTTGCGTAAATTCACCGCCTTTGCGATTCCCGCCCTTGCTCTCTGGAACTTCGCTGCCTGCTCGGCCGATTCGCCGGCAACAGGAGCCGCCGGTTCTGGCGGAGCGGCCGTGGGCGCCGGCGGCAAATTGGGCGTGAGCGGCGGCGGCGCCGCCACTGCTGGAGCGGTCTCGACGACCGCCGGCGCGCCCACGACCGGCGGCGCGCCCGCGACTGGCGGTGCTCCCTCGACTGGCGGTGCTCCCACTTCGACGGCTGGAGCCAGCATGGGTGGAGCGTTGACTGTTGGCGGTGGCGGGAGCGGAGGGACCACCGGGTCCGCGGGCGGCGGCGGGGACTCCAAGTGCGTGCTGCCCAATTTCCCCGACGCCGCTAGCCTCCCCGAGCTGGGCATCAAGCTGCCCGATCCGTTCAAGTTCTACGACGGAACCCCGGTGACCACGAAGGCCCAGTGGGAGTGTCGCCGCAAGGAAATCCTGGCGATGGCAGCTAAGTATCTCTATGGCCCCGTCCCGGGTGACTGCGATGAAGTGTCCGGAACCGTTAGCGGTGGCACCGTCTCCATCACGTGCAAAGTGGGTGACAAAACCGGCAGCTTCTCCGCCACCATCAGCGGCTCCGGGAAATCCATCAATGTGAACCTTTCGTCCGGCATCCTCCCGCAAGGCAAATCGCTATCGTTGGGAAGCGGCAATGACGCCAAGATCAGGACTCTCTATGGCCTGTCGGAGATCAACCCCAACATCGCCAACGGTTGGATGATCAATCGCGTGATGGATGTGCTCGAAAAAAATCCAACCAGCGGACATGACCCGAAGACGATTGCCGTCTCGGGTTGTTCCGGATGCGGCAAGGGGGCTTTCCTCGCTGGCGTCTTCAGCCGCGCGCCGATCGTCGTCATCGTGGAATCGGGCGGTGGTGGTGGCACCAGCTGGCGCATGACCGAGTGGTTCCGACATGGTGCAGGGAAGTCCCGATGGGATTGTACCGAGCTCCCCCAAGGGATCGACAACCTCGAGGACAGCGGGATCTGCGGACCGTGGGTGACCTCCGCAGCCAAGTCGTTCCGCAGCGCTCCCGCGACGGTCAACAAACTTCCGTTCGATCAGCACATGCTCTTGGCGACGATTGCTCCCCGGTACTTGGTGCACTTCACCAACAACAACGGGAAGGGTTCGTGGTGTCACTTGGCGGGAACCAGCGAAGCGCTCGCCTCCTGGGCGGCCCACTCGGTCTACACGGCCCTCGGAGTTCCAAAGAACCATTCGTTCGAGGTCTACACCGGCGGGCACTGCGGCGTAGGCGACACGGGTATTGCCGCCGCCATGTTCAAGCGGGCACTCGACGGCGACATGAGCGCAGACACGGGCAAGATCAACATTCAAGATAGCCGCGTCCAGGTCCCGGTCAGCGAGTGGAAGGGCCTCTTCGTCGACTGGAACATGGAGACGGTGCTGCAGTAATTCGACGCTTCGTCGAGATCGGGCGACGCTCGGGCGTATGCTGACGCTGCCGTGGGGGGCGGCGGCGGCGGCGTTCGAGGGCACGCGGCGTTCGAGCACGCTCGTGCCGGGGGGTAGTTCGTGAACTTCGCGGCCACCCTTTCGAGCCGTAGGCTAGCCCGCGCCATTGCCTTCGATGCGCGAGATTTTCTGCGATTTCTCTGCTTTCAAATAAACGTACAGCGCTTTGACCTCGGCATCGGTCAGCTTCGACATGGCGCGCCAGGGCATGATCTCGGCGAGCTGACGGCCATCGGGACGTACACCGTGGCGAAGCGCGTGCTCGAAGTCATCGTACGACCAGGCCGCGAGTGCTTGCGGCCGAATGTCGGCGGCGGGCGGCGTGCCGGGCGGAAGCCCTGGGATCGGACCGCCCGCGAGGGTCGAGCCATGGCAACCATAGCAGCCGCCGGTCTTGCTCAGGTATTCGCCGTACTGGGCGCTCGCCGGGTCGACTTCAGGGGCGGCGCGAGCGCGCGAGTGGTCGATGCGTTCGGCGGGTAGCTCGACGCGCTGAAATGCCAGAAGCAAGCGGTATAACGGGCCGACCCGGAGTGGCGGCACTGCGCGAGCCACCGGCGGCACGGACCGCAGGTAGGCGATCACGGCGCTCAGATCCGCGTCGCTGAGTTGCGCAATCTCATGAGACGGCATGAGCACGAGCGGACGACCGTCGGCTTTGAGCCCGTGAAGCAGCGCGCGCAACAGCTGCTCGTCCGAGCGAGCTACACCCGAAGCCGGGCTTAGGTTCGGCGCCGACAGCAGACCGAGCAGCGGACTCTCGGCGATCACGCGACCGCCTAGATCCTCGCCATGGCACGTCGTGCATTTGGCGAGCGCATGCGCGACGTGCTCTCCACGACTGATGGCGTCGCCGGTTGTTCTGCGTGACAGCGGCGCGATTTTCACGTCGTAGCGGGCGCGCAAGCGCGCTTCGGTCGAGCCGTAGACCCAAGCCGAGAACAGCGCCAGCGCGCCCAGCCCCGCCAGCCCCGCGCGCCCCCAAGTCCGCCGCTTCATGGCGCACCTTGCGGTGTTGCTCGGCGGAGTAGCTCGCGTTGTGCGGCGCCATTCGCAATCGCCAAGTAACGTTCGACCATGTCTTCAGTCGCGATCTCGAGCAGCACGCGATTCTCGACCCACAGCTCGTACAGCTCGAACAGTCGAACACCGGGTGGCCCGCGCCAGGCATGGACCACGCGCCAGCCTTCGCGAGCTCCGACGCGCTCGACGGCCGCGCGCTCGACCTTCACCGAAATCAGCGCGTGAAAAGCCACGGCTTGCGCCGGCTCGACCGGTTCGATGCGCGCGCTCTCGTCGCCCGTTCCCGGCATCATCCCGGTGCTTTCGGGATAAACCTCGACGCCGGTGCCGTACGCATCTTCGGCATAGGCGGACCAGGCGCCGGGGATTGGGCCGATGAATCTTCCGGAATAACCACCGAGCAGCTCGGCAAGAACGCCGGCAACGTGCTCCGGATTGCGAGCAGGAATGGACACGTGATGGATCATGGGGTTACCTTTTGGTTCGGATGCCTGACCAATGTGGTAAGCTAAGCTGACTATGTCAAGTATTTCTTCGTCCAACGATCGCGGGCCGCGTCTCGGCGCGCTGCTTCGCCTGGCCTCACAGGTGATGGCCGAGCGACACCTCGAGTGGCTCAAGAGCTCCGGCTTCGACGACATTCAACCCGCGCACTCCGCGGTCTTCCAGCCACTCTGGGAGCACCCGGAGGGCGCGCGGCTGACGACGCTCGCGCGCGCCTCGCGGGTCACGAAGCAGTCGATGAGCGCGCTCGTCGATCACCTGGAGAAGCAAGGCTATGTCGCGCGCGTGCCTGACCCGGAAGACGCCCGCGCCAGTCTGGTTAGCCTGACCGCGCGCGGCCGCGCGTTCACTCGCGCCATCCGCGCGTTCGCGGACGAACAGGAACAAGACTGGGCGAAGCGGGTCGGCGCGCGTCGCCTCGACGACCTGCACACGACCCTCGACCTGCTGCGCCGCTCGTGGCTCGCGGAGGAGTGACCTCAGAGGCACACTCGAGGAGCGGGCGCGAGGTAAGCCGTCATGGGCCGAGCTCCTCCCAATGGTCCACGAAGGCCGCTTTTTTGACGGTGAGCGACGGCCAAGTGACTTTAAGCTGCCCGGTGTGCGTGGGATCGACGGAGGGCCTCGCGCGAGGGCTCAAGATCGCATCCAGCGCGACGAGCCCTTGAGCGTTCGTTTGACCGGTGATCGCGACGCCGTTTCCACTCGGTTGGAGGTACGTGACGATCGTGACCGTCGCGTCCTCCACGGATGACATGTCCGCCCTTCGTCGCACGCGAACGACGTACGTTGCCGGCGTATCGAGCTGAGGGGGCGGATCGATCGAGACATCGAAGCGTTGCTCCTCGTCAGTGCCTTCCGAACCCGTACCTCCGCCCGTGCCGAGCGGGGGCGACGCAACCAACTCGGCGAGGATGGCGTGGATGAGCAGGCCGCTCCGCAGCGCGGAGATTCGTCGGATGCTCACGGTTGCCGCCGCCGAGAACAAGGGCGCTCCGGAGGAGGACAACGGCAGCATTGCCCTCGCGCTGCCAATTTCCGTGGCGATGGCGGAGTTCACTACCGTGGTCAAGGGTCCCGCCAAGGCGCCGGAAAAAAGCGGCGCGAGCAAAGCGAGAAGCGACGTGGACAGGGGCGTGATGGACGATGGCGAAAGCGAGAGATTGCTGGTTGCCACGGCGACTACATTGGCGGGTGTGGCTGCGTCACCGGAGGGCGTCAGCGTCAGGTCCACCGAACCGGTCACGGCGGTTCGCCTCGGAATGACGAGCGTGAAGAAACCGATCGTCCCGCTGAAGCGGGCTCGCAATGCGCCAGGAGTCGACGAAGGTCCTATCGCGAGCGTATTTAGTGTGATGTTGAACGGAATGAAATTCGATCCGGTAGCCGCTCCGATGGCGGCCGCCACGTACCAGGGGACGCCGATAGTAGACGGTTTCGGGATGCCGGCAGCGATGGCCGCGTAGCTCAGGCGCACCATGGCGGCGCCGGCAAAGACCGAAGCCGGCTCCGCCGGCCAACTCGACACCGTGCCGGAACGAAAGTAATCACCGGGGCCCGATGGGTCCGCGACGAGCAACGTTCCGGGCGCGCCCGGCGGATTGGACAGCGTCGGAAACGTGATCGAAAACGGTGAAACCGTTCCCGTAGCGCCCACGGGCCCACCCGCCGTCGGCACGTTCAAGACACCTGACAGAGTAGGCAGTCCGGCGGAGTAAAGCCCGCCGAGATCTAACAACGTGAAGACGAGAGTGTACGACATGGCGCAAATTCCCTAGTTCTTGGAAGGCCGTAGGACGCTCTATAACGACTTCGAGCTCACCGTAGAGTGGAGAAGGCTCATTCGAACGGTCGGATAGGCACCATGCCCTTCCACCTGGCTCATCGTCCCTCTTTTCTCCAGACAATTAGAGCACTCTGCGATCCACGTCGATGGTCATTCGTTGTCTTCTGGTCTCGAATTTCCGAGTAAATACGGATTGCCGGAGACCAATAAAACGTAGAGGCGGATCGGGTATCCAAAGCACGGTCGCGTTGGTCTACCCGGGCCCTCTGCGCGCTGGTCGTGCCGCAAGGGTCCGCGCACGCTGGCGCGCCCGTGGCCCGCGGCGCGGAAACGCCCCTTGACGAAGTATATGCACGAGTGTACATATGTATGATGATGCAATTCGCGCTGTTCCAGACGCTGGCGGACCCCACCCGCCTTCGCATCGTCGAGGCGCTTTCGGACGGCGAGCACGCGGTGGGCGACCTCGTTCGCGCTGTCGACATCGACCAGTCCGGCGTGTCACGACACCTGCGGATCCTGGGTGAAGCCGGCTTCGTTTCCATGCGGCCCGACGGAGCGAGGCGTCTCTATTCGCTCCGGCCCGAACCCTTCCGGGCCATCGATGATTGGGTCGCCAGCTACCGCGGCCTCTGGGAGGCGCGACTCGATCGCTTCGGCGAGGCCCTGAAGAAGAAGCGTCGAAGTTCCCGGCAGCCGAAGGGAGCCAAGTGATGGCGCGCGCCGATAAAGCGGAAGCGGCTCGCATCAGGTTCGAGCGTGTCTACGACGGCCCCGTCGAGGACCTGTGGGCGCTCTGGACCACGAAGGAGGGGGTCGAGGCGTGGTTTGCGCCGGGAGGTTGCCGCTTGGAGGTGCCCGCCTTCGACGTGCGCGAGGGCGGAGAGTTCGAGCACGTCATGACGGCAGTGGACGCCGACGCGCTCGCGTACATGGAAAGCGCCGGCAGGTCCCACGTGACGCGCACACGCGGCCAGTTCGTCGAGGTGCGTCTTCACGAGCGCCTGCACATGCGGTTCACGATGGACTTTCTTCCCGGCATCGAACCGTATCCGTACGATATCGTGGTCGAGTTCCATCCGCAGGGCGGACGGGTGCGCATGGTCGTCACCGCGGATGCGCATCCGGACGCCGAGCTGACGCGGCTCGCGAGCCAGACTCTGGAGGGCCAGCTGCGCGAGTTCGAGTCGATCCTCACCTCGCAGCGAGGCCGCGATGGCTTCGATGGCGCTACACAGCCCTAACCGGCACAGAGCCAAAGACTGTCGACGGTGAGGCAAGGCTTACCGGTAGTCACTTCTTCGACCGCGCCCCAAACCGGTGAAGGTGCGCTACGGCCAACTAGGATACGCGCTATCTGTGGCGGGTTTGATTTTTCTCGGGCTCTGCCTCTGGCCTGGCGCGGTCGTCTCCGGTTGGACGAGTCAGCAGTTGGCGTTGATCGAAGCCGCTAGCTTCTCCATGAAGCGTCACCTCGGGTCGTTCTTGGCCTTGTTGTTCGCCACGGCGTTGGTGCTTGCCTGCGCCGTGTCATGCGAGGTTTACGGGGTGATTGTCGGAGGAACCAACGTCGAGACGCTGATTCGAGTCCAGCGTGACGTTCGCAACCTTCTGGCTGCCGCCACCATTTGGCTGATCATCGGCATCGTCGGTATCGGCGCGTTGAGTCATCTCGCCGCGATGAGCAGGGTCCCCGACTTTCGAACGGCCATCAACGCGATGGGGGCGGCGGCGACCGCCTTCTCCGGCGCATTTTACTCGACGCTCCTCGCCGCGATCTTTGGCCCCGCTGAGTTCCTGCTCCGTTCAGCCGGGCGCCAGCTCGCCGCGAGGCACGCGGGCCCTTCGACCGCCGAAGATGCCTGGCTACAGGGTCAAGGATTCGATTTTTCGCTCTCGAAATCGCTGCTCAAGGTGTTCGCGATCTTGAGTCCGCTGCTCGCCGGTCTGACTCAAAACATCGTCGACATTGGGGCAGCAAGTCCCTGACTGGTGGTTGCGCCTAGGCCCTGAAAGTCCCTCGCCAGTCAGCCGCGGCCATGTGCAGGCCAGTCAGCCGTCGCCGTTCCCTCGTTGGAAATAATTTGGAAACACAGGGGAATCCTGGATAAATCGACCTGGAAACGAATCTTGGGGCTGTCATCGGCCCAGACGGTGGTTATTTTGCTTCGGAAAGTAGCGCTTTCCCGCTGTATTACTTGACCGAGCGCGGCTGAAAGCGCATGGACGACCCGGCGAAAACACCTGGGTTCGCCCTACATAGGCCGCCATGCAAAACGATCTCTCCGAGGGCTCCGTCAACACACTGAGCCTCGCGTTCGCCGAAGGGCTGTACGCCGATTACCTGAAAGACCCCAACCTGGTTCCGCCAGATTGGCAAAAATACTTCGCCGAGCTGACACCGGATGCGGACTACAGCCGCGCTCCGAAGCTCGGCCCTAGTTTCCGAGCGGCGAGCTTGTTCAATGCGCCCGCGGCGACGAATGGCCACGCGCACCCTGCTGCCAATGGCAAGAGCAACGGCAACGGTCACGTTGCACCCGGCTGGGCCAGCGGCGTGTCCGACGTCGCGGTCCGCCAGGACCGCGTCGACGCGCTGATCCGCGCCTACCGCGTGCGCGGTCACATGATCGCCAAGATCGACCCGCTCGGCCTGCCGCGTCCACTGCAAGCGGAGCTCGACCCCGAGTTTCACGGCCTCGGCGGCGACGACCTGGACCGCACTTTTTCCAGCCGCACGATCTTCGGTGCCCAAGCGCTCACGCTGCGCGAGATGCTCACGCGCCTGCGCAACACCTACTGCCGCTCGATCGGCGTGCAGTTCATGCACATCGACGACCTGAAGGTCAAAAACTGGTTGCAGGATCGCATGGAGGGTTCGGAGAACCGCGTCGAGCTGCAGCGCTCCGAGCAGATCCGGATCTTCACCAAGCTGACCGACGCCACCACCTTCGAGGATTTCTTGCGCCGCAAGTTCTCGACCGTGAAGACCTTCTCGCTCACTGGCTCGGAGAGCTTGATTCCGCTCTTGGCGCTGGCCATCGACCGCGCAGCCGAGCACGGCGTGGACGAGATCATCCTGGGCATGGCTCATCGCGGCCGGCTCAACGTGCTGGCCAACATCATGGGCAAGAGCCCGCGCGAGATCTTCCGCGAGGTCGAGGACAGCGATCCTGAGCTGTATTTCGGCAGCGGCGACGTGAAGTACCACCTCGGCCACAGCTCGGATTTCGTGACCGAGAGCGGCAAGAAGGTCCATCTCTCACTGTGCTTCAACCCGAGCCACTTGGAGTACGTCGATCCGGTGGTGCTGGGCCGCGCGCGCGCCAAGCAAGACCGCGTGGGCGACACCACGCACGCGCACAAGCTCGGTCTCTTGATCCACGGTGACGCCGCGTTCGCCGGTGAAGGCATCATTCAAGAGACGCTGAACCTGAGCCAGCTGGACGCGTACACCACGGGCGGCACGCTGCACGTCGTGATCAACAACCAGATCGGCTTTACCACGCCGCCCTCGCAAGGTCGCTCTACGACCTACGCCACGGACGTGGCCAAGATGCTGCAGATCCCGATCTTCCACGTCAACGGTGAAGACCCGGAGGCGGTCGCGCAGGTCGTGCGCTTGGCCATGGATTTTCGCGACACGTTCCTGCGCGACGTGGTGATCGACATGTACGGTTACCGTCGTCACGGTCACAACGAAAGCGACGAACCTGCGTTCACTCAGCCGCTGATGTACGCGGCGATCGCCGAGCGAAAGAGCGTGCGCGACGGTTACCTCGAGCACCTGCTGAAGCTCGGCGGGATGACCGCGTCGGAAGCGGACCGCATCGCGGTCGAGCGCCGTGAGCACCTCGAAGCAGAGCTCGGCGAGGCGCGTCGCAAAGACTTCGTGAAGACGACCGATTGGCTCGGCGGCTATTGGAAAGGCTATCTGGGCGGTCCGGAGGCCAACGTGCCGGAGGTCGACTCGGGCATCTCCTTGGCGCGCGCGAAAGATCTGATCGTTCGTCAAAACGAACTGCCCGCCGATTTCCATCCGCACAAGCAGATCGAGCGTTTGCTGCAGAAGCGCAACGCCATGGGCAACGGCGAGCAGCCGCTCGATTGGGGCACGGCCGAGTTGCTCGCGTTCGCCTCGCTCGTGACCGAAGGCTCGCGCGTGCGCTTCACCGGTCAAGACTCGCCGCGCGGCACCTTCACGCAGCGGCACGCCGTGCTGCACGACGTGGAGGACGGCCATACCTACATGCCGCTCTGCCATCTGAGCCCCGATCAAGCGCCGATCGAGATCTACAACTCCGCGCTCAGCGAGGCCGGCGTGATGGGCTTCGAGTACGGTTACAGCTTGGATTGGCCGGACGGACTCGTGGTTTGGGAGGCGCAGTTCGGTGATTTCGTGAACTGCGCGCAGGTGATCATCGATCAGTTCTTGGTCAGCGCCGAAGACAAGTGGAAGCGGCTCAGCGGCTTGGTGTTGATGCTCCCGCACGGCTACGAAGGGCAGGGGCCGGAGCACTCCAGCGCTCGTCTCGAACGCTTCCTGTCTGCTGCGGCGGAAGACAACATTCAGATCGTGCAGCCGAGCACGCCGGCTCAGCACTTCCACGTGCTGCGTCGCCAGGTGCTGCGCCCGTGGCGCAAGCCCTTGATCATGTTCACGCCCAAGAGCCTGCTCCGTCACCCCATGTGCGTGAGCCCGCTCGAGGACTTCTCTTCCGGTCGCTTCCACCGAGTGATCCCGGATATGCGCGCCACCAAGCCGAGCAAAGTGATCGTCTGCACCGGCAAGGTTTATTACGACCTGGAGAAGCGCCGCCAGGAGCTCGGTCGAAACGACGTGGCCATCGTGCGCATCGAGCAGCTGTATCCGCTGCCGGACCGCCATATCCGTGCGGCAATCGAGCACTGCGACGACGGAACGCCCATCGTCTGGGTGCAGGACGAACCGGAAAACATGGGCGCATGGCGTCACTTCCGCGCCCGTTTCGGGGCGATGCTGTTCGGTCGCTTCCCGTTCAGCGGCGTGTGCCGGACGGAATCGGCAAGTCCGGCCACCGGTTCACACAACTGCCACAAGCTCGAGCAGCAAGAACTCCTCGAGCGCGCGTTCGCCTGAGGGGGGCCTCACGCCGCCCGCGTAAATCCCAAGAATTATTCTACGAGTTGACCGAGCTGGGTCCAAGGACGAAAGTCCCTGGCCCGTGGGCGTGGCCATCATGGTCTCGCGCTCAGTTCGATAACAGGAAGCGCTGCAGAGCATGGCAATCGAATTAAAAGTGCCGACCGTCGGTGAATCGATCACCGAAGTGCAAATGGGTGAGTGGCTGAAGGGCGAGGGCGACAGCGTCGCTCGCGACGAAGTGATCGCCAAGATCGAGACCGACAAGGTCACGGTCGATCTGACCGCGCCCAATGACGGCGTGTTGTCCCAGATCAAGGTCAAGAAGGGCCAGACCGCCAACGTCGGTGACGTGATCGGTTACATCGAGGAAGGCGCCGCCGGTGCGGCCAAGCCGAAGGCAGCCGAGCCAGCGAAGTCAGAGGCCTCGAAAGCCGAACCCCGCAAAGCCGAACCGCCGACGGAGGAGCGCCCGAAGAGCGTGCGCCCGACCATCCCGCCGCAGGGCTTTGCTCGCGTCATGCCGTCCGCGCGTCGCGCGCTGAAGGAGCGCGGCCTCAACCCGGAAGACGTGGAGGCCTCGGGCCCCGGCGGTCGCGTGCTGAAGGAGGACGTGGATCGCTTGAAGGAAAAGCCGGCCGCCAAGGCGCCGCCGGCTGCTCAAGATCGCGAAGAAGAAGTGGTGGCGATGAGCCCCTTCCGCAAGCGCATCGCGGAGCGCCTAGTGCAGTCTCAACAGACGGCGGCGCTACTCACGACCTTCAACGAGGTCGACATGGGCGCGGTGATGGAACTGCGGAAAACCCATCAAGAAGCATTTCAGGAGAAATACGGCATCAAGCTCGGCTTCATGTCCTTCTTCGTGAAGGCGACGATCGAAGCGCTGAAGCTGATCCCGTCGGTCAACGCCGAGATTCGCGGCAATGACGTCGTGTACAAGAACTTCTACGACATCGGCGTGGCCGTCGGCGGCGGCAAAGGCTTGGCCGTGCCGGTCATTCGCAACGCGGAACGCCTGGGCTTCGCCGAGGTGGAGCAGACGATCGCGGATTTCGGCAAGCGCGCCAAGGACAACAAGCTCGAGCTCAGCGAGCTTCAGGGCGGCACGTTCACGATCACCAACGGCGGCATCTACGGTTCGATGATGTCGACGCCGATCGTCAACCCGCCGCAGAGCGGCATCCTCGGCCTGCACGCGATCCAAGATCGACCCATGGCGATCAAGGGCCAGGTCGTGATTCGGCCGATGATGTACGTCGCGCTGACTTACGATCACCGCCTTGTGGATGGCCGCGAAGCGGTTACATTCCTGAAGCGCATCAAGCAGTGCATGGAAGAACCCGCGCGCATCCTGCTCGAGGTGTAACGTGAAAAAACATGATTTGATCGTGATCGGGGCCGGTCCCGGCGGCTACGTCGCCGCGATCCGCGCGGCGCAGCTCGGCCTGGACGTGGCCTGCATCGAGGCCGAAGAGGCCCTCGGCGGTACTTGCGTGCGCGTTGGCTGCATCCCCAGCAAGGCCCTGCTCGAGGCCAGCGAGCGCTACCACGCGGCTGGGCACGGCTTGGCCGAGTTCGGCGTCAACGTCTCCGGCGTAGAGCTGGATTTGCCGCGCATGCTCGAGCGCAAGACCAAGGTCGTGGCTCAAAACACGGGCGGCGTCGCCTACCTGTTCAAGAAGAACAAGATCACGCGCTACCGTGGCCACGGCCGCATCACGGGGCAGGGGCGCGTCGTCGTCGAAGGGCAGGACGCGAACGAACTCGAAGCCAAGCACGTGCTGATCGCCACCGGGAGCAACGTGGCTCCCTTGCGCGGTGTCACCCTCGATGGCGATCGCATCGGCACCAGCACCGAAGCCCTCTCGTACCCGGAGGTCCCGAAGCACCTGGTGGTGATCGGCGCTGGCTACATCGGACTCGAGCTCGGCTCGGTCTGGAACCGCCTGGGCGCCAAGGTCACCGTGCTCGAGTACCTCGAGCGCATCTTGCCGGGCATGGACTCGGAGATCGCGGAAGAA
>Ga0247760_1000010_pt1 | contig 141233 bp, 131 predicted proteins | sample UWRJL171409R4_FD_179936 | JGI IMG/M metagenome (GOLD analysis project Ga0247760, IMG submission 179936) | Plant litter microbial communities from Arlington Agricultural Research Station in Wisconsin, United States - UWRJ-L171-409R-4 | ecosystem: Environmental > Terrestrial > Plant litter >...
GGGTGGTGTTGGGGGGGGGGGGGGTTTGGGGGGGGGGGGGGGGGGAGGGGGAGAAGGGGGAGGGGAGGGGGGGGGGGGAGGGGGCCCGGAAAGAAGCTGTCGAGGAGCGGCGCCGGCGGCGGGTGGCGGTCGTCCAGGTCCCGGCGTCGTTCTCGAGAGGGGACGTCGGAGTCCGTGAGAGGGGAGTTGCTACCGCGCGGGACACGGCGGGAGGAGAGTGATCGCAGTCGCAGTAGTAGGCGTCGACTTCGGACTGGACGACGCAGTCGAGCCCGGAAAAGCGGTAGCGCAGAACGCGGTGGTGGCTGGCGCTGACGCGAAGCATGACGTCGTTGTCGTCGTACGGGTAGCGACAGGTTTTCCTCTCGAAGCCGGCGCCGTGGCCCATACTGGAGCTGAGCGAGGGGTCGCCGTTCCACTTGGAGATGAAGAGGGTCTTGCGTCGGAATTCCATGTCGAAGCGCTCGACGACGCGGTGCCGGTTGTAGAAGAAGTGGTACAGCTTGCGGAGGTTGCTGGCGTTGGTGACGAGGGTGGTCTTGGCGAAGAAGTCGAAATAGGGGTCCATGATTTCAACGGAGCGAAGCAGGGGCTCGAAGCTGTACTGGTATTGCGGGAAGTGCGTTGCTAGCTTGTGGTTGCGGGCGTCTAGCGTGATGTCTGTACGGCCCGTGATGGGGAAGAATTTCGGAGGTGCCCCTTCTTGAGGTTAGTGGTTGACTCTCGTGGAGGAGGGTGAGCTGTGCTTACCGGGGACGATGATTTCACCGTCTGCGAGCTTGTTGAAGCTGGCGAGGTCGACATCATCTTCGATGCGGACGTCTCGGTCTCCAACTAAGGTGTGCAGGTCGATTGTCTCTAGGTGGTCAAGCCCGCCCTTGGCTTGGTTGGGCCGAGCATTCTGATGCTCCGGAGGATGGTAGAAGAAGCAGTTTCCGTCTTGGTTATGAGGGCAGTTCTCGCCCCATCTGCATGGTTTGGTTTGGTCTTGCTGGTTATGGTCACGGAGGGCCATCCATGCCTCGGGTGAAGTGTGGCACTGTGGAATAACGTATGGCGTACTCTTGAGGGAATTTGGGCTTTCGCCCCTTTTGTATATCCTGGGAGTTATGATCATCTTGGGTTGTTGATATCTTGGCTGGCTAGTATCATTAGGGAAATTCCGAGAAGACAGAAAACGTAGAAAACCTACTTTAAAAAGGTTTCCGTAGAGAAACGAAGAAGTGAATAAGAAAGAGTTCGCGTGGAGCAAGTGAACTATGAGATAAAAGTACCCAAACCTTGTGATGTGAATGCGGTAGAACCCACTGGCGCATACGGATTATCGAAACGACCCTCAGCCACGGGGCAGCCCACCCCTCATAAAAGCCAAAACCCCTATTTGGCGCCCTACGGAAGAAATTGCAGCCCAAGCCTTCGTTTCTCGGTCAGTTTTTGCGACTTTGGCTGCCTCAAAAGCCTGCGAGTTCGCCTTACCCGTCTGGTGCGAACGACCCGATCTGCAGCCGACAACAGCCGATAGGCCGTCGTACGCACCAAGCCCGGGCAACAGCATCGCCAACAACGCCCGCGCCAAGCCACACGGCCATTTTCAGGGGCAAGGCTCCCTGCAAAAGAGCAAACTTGCGTAATCGGATGGATAATACATTTTCACAATGAGCGTGATTTACCAGCGACGTGGAAATTTCGCCACGGGATCGGAGTGAGGGGGCCAATGGAAGTGTTTTGAGGCAACATTGTTGGCACCCCTCAACTGGCCTGGAAATGGCGAGGCGGCTGACCTGGAGTGCGCTTGTTGGTTGTGCTCGTTTTCCTCGATGCAGAATAGCCAGTGAGATGAGTGGGGCGGGATTTCCACCCGCAACTAGTATTCGTGCTGTTCACTAATGTAACGCCACCGTTGAGGCCTACTTCCAGTGCTTTGAGGTAAATCTGAGTCATCGGGTTATTCAGTTATCGCGTGCGCTATTGGCTGGTTGGATGTCACCCTTTTTGGGACTGAGCTTCGAGTTGGGGGGAATGACTGGAATAATAGAGCTTCGATTCGATCTGTCATGCGTGAATGGCAGACCTAATCCGGCGGTTTGGTTGTGAATGATTAGGTTCCTAGGTAGGTGACCATCCAGGCATCACCTGCTTTGAGCTAGTCAGAGAAAATTTTCCGGGGACAAGGATTGCGGCAACATCGACCGAAACTTCAACAGCTTTGAGAAGACGTTACCTCGAATTGTCTTGGCGGTGGCCATCCACGGTTCAAGCTTTATGTCTTGATCAGTACAACACGAGTATGACGGGGTTAGGAGTGATCACTGTTTCATGGATGATCAGTACACCCTCGTATTGTGGAGTGTCTCGGCTCGAAGGCACGAATTGGTGGACACCAGCCGAGCGACATAATTTCCGGACCCACATATAAGGATCGTACTTGCCTTCATCATCAACGCATCGAAAATCTCAAAATGACTCTCTCATTAAAGCAAGAGTCATGGCACAGAAGAGTTTATCGCAATGGGCGCGCTGCGTGCTTTCGGCGCTGTTCGTAGCAACACTTCTCCCAACGCCAACATGTTCGGCCCCCAGCGACACGATGGAGCTCGACATCATCACCCCCGTTGCGGGCGGCCTTTATCGCGTCAACCCTGGGCGCCTGCTTGCCATCGTTGTCGCAGTGCAGAACAAAGCAATCGGGGACAGCCACGGATGGAGGTTTGACTGGACAGTCAGTTCAGTGTCTGCGGTAGGGAAGGCTATCTACGCCGACTCGGGCAAAATCAGCACCCCACAAGGCGGTCTCTACACGGCCGTGACAATCCAGGACGGTGACCCGTTCATCGGAATTTCGAATGCCCTCAGGTCCGACAACGGCACGACTCCCGTTAGCAAGCCCATGCCGCCGGGCGATTACCACTTCGAATGGGTATTCAGCGTCGGCCCATGGTGCGAGTTCGTACCCGATCAGTCCATGACCTGGGCGCTCTCTTGGCCAGTCAAAAACGGCAGCTTCCGCATCACCGTTGCCGATGATGCGCCGTGGCCGGAGTTGGACTCGACGAGCTGTCCTTCGGTTGCCGGGCAGGTCAGCTTTTTGGCCACGACTGAGTATCCAGCGACCAACCAGGCGACACCCACTACACTCGCTTGTGTTCAGACAGCGGTGGTTACGGAGAAGCCGGAACCGTGCCGTGCTACTGTGGAGAAGAAACAGGCGGCGAGCATCTCGAGTTTCATGATGTGGTCGGGTGACGTGGGAAGTACCACATCGTTGACGACCAGTTCGTCGGTGCTGAAGAGCACGGGGACTGTCGGCTCAGGAGGGAAACCGACTTCCACTACACGTCCAAATTCAGGGGGGCGCCTGACACTCAGCTTTTATTACCTGGAGTTCCTTCTTGTCCTATTTTGGATAGCTTGATTCAGCAGTCCTGACCCGGAAAAGCCTCTCCAATACTGTGTCCCCCTGAGAGTACAAATACAGCATAGTGTTGTTAGTTCCGACCAATGTAAACGCCTTCTCCCGTTTTCTAAACCAACCGTTCTATTACAAACCTAAGGAATGCAGCAGCCAACTCGCCGTTCCTCGTCACTAGCCCCCGGAACTCGTCCACCTCCCACAACTCGCTGGCCTTGCAGGCGGCGAACAAAATCAAATGGGACCTCAGTTTTTCCAAGGTGGGCTCATTGTAGCAGTATTCAAGGAGCTGGAAAACGTCTTCCACACCCCCATAATTCATTTCGAGGTCCAACAAGAGCTTCCCCAGCTTGTGGAACGACAGGTCGGCCAGCTTGGCGATGCCATAGTAGTTGGCAAAGACGTAAACCCGGGCATGGGGAAGGAGATAGTTGCTTATTGGCGGTCTGGTGCCAAGTCGTTCATCTGGCGCTTGGGGGACAGCAGAACAAGCCTGTGTGAAGGTATTCCATAATTTGGAGTTGCTCATCTTGGCCTTAATGTTCTGGAGTTCATTGAGTTCCTCGCCGACCGTTTTGAATCTCATGGACTTTTTGCTCGAGGTCGAGAACCCCCAAGAGCTTTGAGGCCTAAGGGCGGGGGGCGCGGACGAAGACTCAGAATCGTCATGGCGGGCGGCGCGATTGGGATCAAGATCATTCGCCTCGGTAAGAGGATCTAATACTTCGAAAACGCAGTCATCCAGCTTGTAGTCTCCGGTGTACGCGTACTGCGTAAAGAGGATAAAGGTCTCTTCGGTAACCGAGTCTAGCTTAACATGGAACTCTTTTGCCTCCTTGAAACTGTCGTTGACTAGCCGATCGAGAGCGGGGGATTGTGCTGACACAGGCGCGGAGTGAACGGTGAACTCGCGCTTTCCGGGGCCTACGGTGAACTTGAAGGGTTTGGAAGAGATGACCCTGTTAATCACAACGTCAGCATTGATAGGTACCTATGAGATACTTCAAAATATATTGTTCAAACGAAACACTCGATTCTGCCGTTTGGATGGGATGGCTTGGGCTTTGGTTGATACTTGAAGGTCACAAACGGGTCACCGTGATGTTGGCATCAGATGGAAGGTTTGCTCCCTAGCTGCACACGGGGTTCTGAGACACTACCAAGGGATGACATCAAAGTTTCGTAACATCCAGGTGTGCGCATGAGTGTGCACTTTGTAAGATATTCTATGATTTCAGATCGGGCAAACGCGAGTTGGGTTTCAACGCAGCAACCCCCCGCATTGGTGTCAGTGCTGCAGGTGGCCGTCAAAATTTGTCACCTGCTGTCCGCGATCGGGGGAGAGCGGCAATCTTGGCGAAGTTTTGACCCTTCCTCCATTTCAATCGGCTCCTCACCACATGATCCTCAAAACAGCGACCATGAAAAAAACCCGCTGTTTATGCCTTCAACTCGTTAGTGCATGCCCAGGGCGGCTGAGCCTGCAGCGCCTCATTGGACGATGTTACGCGCAGAACTCATCGCCCCGCGTTTTCGAATTGAGGGGTTGGCGAATTTGGGGCGTGTCCCCATTCCCACCTGACTTCAACCCACCCACCTAAAGAAGTCGGCTCCAAGTCGGCTCTCCATCATGTCGGTCGCGTCCAGCATCTCCAATCGCGATGGGTATCGGTGTGGGGTGCTGGTGATGGGCATTACGGGTGCGGGGAAGAGCCGGCTCATCAACATGCTCGCCGGCAATGGCGTTGTGAGGGAGGGCAACTCCAGCATGCCTTGCACACAGCGCTGCTTGGCGGTGCCTATAAGGCTGGACGGCACAGAGTTCTCCCTCATCGACACGCCGAGCTTCGATGACCCCGCCAGATCCGGCCTTGACATTGTGAGCGACATTGCTGATATCCTTGTGGCCCAGGAGAGACTCGGCATTAGCTTCCGAGGAGTCATCTACGTCCACCCCGTCACTGACGGACTTACTGTCCATGTTATCCAAACTCTCAACATCATCAAGCACATCCTCGGTGTCCAGCATGAGGCGGGTTCGGACGGCGGGAAGTTCTCCATCCGTCCCGTGTTCTCGCAGTGGCATCGAGTTACGCAGACGGAAGGGCAGGAACGAGTGGAAGAAGTCATAAACAACTTGAACAAAACAACCGAAGGGCACTACTTTTCTTCCAACGAGAACCAGCGGTTTCTGGGCAATCGGGCTTCAGCTGCTGTAATTGCTAGAGGAATCCCTTCGATGGTGCACACCATGCTTCATTATAAGCGCTCTCTAGTTTACGAGACAATCTATTCTGGCCTACCGATCGCTCGAACCAGCGCCGGCACCTACATAGATAGCTTGAAGACTGTCTCCACGACCGGCATTCTGAGGCGTCCTTCAAAGTCAATCTTGGGACTTGTTCCACCTGTTCGCGTCGAAGAGGCCGCGCGATCACCTAGATTCGCGACCAAGGAAGAAGAAGAACTGCAGGCAACGGCCGAGCTATTCATACGTGTGGTTTGTGAACCCCAGTGGGTGCCCTATCTCGATTCTTATGCTTATGTCCCGCCCAGGTAAACAACTTCTTTCGCAACGCACTGGAGGGGCGGTATAACACTGTTGAGCATTGGACGAGTGATGCGAGGAGAACATACGGGCACAAGCCATTCAGCTCCAACAACCCCACCATATCGTCTTTTACTATCAAGGACAAGAAGGGAGAACTGAAGTTATACCTGGAACAGCAGGGGATGAAGGGTCTGCACTTGAGCGAGGAAGCCGTGTTCCATGTGCAAGTATCATATGCACGCGGGGACGCCAATGCCGCTTTCGATCTCTCGCCACACCAGGTCCAGAAGGCAAGGGCGTTTCGTGTCTATCCCATCACAGACACATCTCTAACAACTTCTTTTAGGCTAAGAGTCTCCACCGTTCGACGGTGGCTATCATGATTCTTGCCTTTGTGGCAAACATTGACGCCGAACCCTCCGTGGCGCTATTTCCCAATCCCTGGCAGCAACATCTGGATGGTGTTCTCACCCTTCAGCAAAGATACCATGGCCGCTTCAGTGAGAACGCCTCTGTTCTATATGCTATCACCGCCGATGCTCCCCACGATGTTGATAGGACCGGCACATTACGATATCGAGCGCTGAAGCCCGATGAGATTAGGGTGTTGGAACTAAGCCCAGGAAAGTGGGACGACCCCATCGCCGGAGAGATCACCCACGTGTCTATTAACAACCCTGGCGAGTACCGAGCAATTTCCTATGTCTGGGGGAGCTTACTTCCGGATAAGAAGTTCCATGTGGATACCCCTGGAGGTAAAATCGAAATCACAGCGTCCCTTGAGGCGGCACTTAGGGTGTTACGAGGAAAAGGGGGAATACTCCGGCTATGGGCAGATGCGGTGTGTATCAACCAGCAAGACTTGCTTGAGAAGGGGCTGCAGATTAGGAAGATGAGCGATATCTTCAGTAAAGCTGAGCGGGTGGTTGCTTGGCTTGGCGAAGAGGAGAAGGGCGACCGAGCAGCGCTGAAGCTAATGGAACAAGGATCTCTCCTCCCACCAACCCCGGCAAGGTTGTCAGTTCGCTCATTTCTCAGCCGAGAAAAGGACCACAGCAGCATCCTAGCAGAAACGGGCGGCATCAATGAGATTCTCAAGCGCCCATGGTTTGATCGCGCCTGGATCGCTCAAGAGCTGGTTTTATCCTCTTCAGTAATCTTAATGTGTGGGCCACAGCTTGAAATCAAGTGGGACAAGTTCTTCAAGGCTCTGGTCACCCGAGCGCACGATCACCGCGATCAAAGCCAGAGGTTCAAGGAGATGCTCCGACTCGCCAGCCCCGCTTATGCGCTAGGAACAACTCGACAGAGCATGCAGCAAAATGCCAAATACTCGCTCCTCGAACTTCTGGAATTATTCTCCCATACAAAGGCAACCATCGAAGTTGACAAACTGTTTGCACTGTTGGGCCTTGCTTACGATGGCAAAGATCAGGCCTTCGCCCCAGACTACGACTCCACGCTCGAAGATGTGGTGCGCAGCTATGCTAAGGGCTTTCTCGATCGAGGCCACGTCCTTGACCTCCTCTATAGATCTGGCGAAGGGAAATCATACAGCTTCAACTCATGGATCCCACGTCTAACTTCAAGGAACTTCCCGAGAACCATCTCTGAATGGGATTCCAACGACGGGTTATTTGCGGCAGGGAGGCTAGCTAGTCCCGACTTTGCCACCCAAGAGAACGGCACCACTTTTAACCTGAAGATCAAGGGTTACATTGTAGACACTATCCAGGAGACCGATACCATTACTGTGGCCAGCGAAGCGGTGTCCCAGTTCTTCCAAGTCATGACCCAGCTTCGGAAATTCCTAGCCATGGTCTACTCGGAAAGTGACAGAAGGTTCACCGAGAACCTGGTGTAGTTGCTAATAGGCAAATCGCGCAGACCGCACCTTGACACCGCTGTCACACGTGTTGCGCTCCAGGGAATGTCGTCCCCCGATACTACAACGACACCTCCTCAAATGCTGTGGCCACCGAGTTTTGGCGAGCTTGTTGTCAGGGCGGCCACACAGGAGAAAACAAATCTTGACGCCTTCTCAGCACAGCTACGAAGAGCCGTCGACGTATATTGGCAGACAGCGAGGGTCTTCGCCGCGCATCTGGGGGACGACCAGGGTGTGGTGGCATTTTGCGCTACGAAAAGGCGCTTCGTCGGCCTCGTTCCCCAGGGGGCTGGGAAAGGGGACACGATTTGCGTGATACCTGGCGCTAGGGTTCCGTTCCTCATTCGCAGGTATGAGGGGTCTGAGAAGTGGAGGTTGATTGGGGAGTGTTACATCGATGGGATCATGTATGGAGAGGGTTTGAAATGGAGTACGGAGACGCCGTTTGTTCTGGAGTAGCCCGAGGGCGGTTTTAGTTCGGCTAAAGCAATTTTTCGGCTTTGCGACAACCTGGAGCTGTAACCTTCGTCATCATAGTCTCAGAATTCGAAATACAAGTTCCCTCCACCCGGGGGGACATGGCCGTACGGACCAGGGGTGATGCCTCACCTCTTTCGTTTTGAGACCTGCTATCCGGTCCCTAAGCATGACTGACATACTTCACTCGCGCTTGAGGTACTAACTAGTATATAACAGTTGCGAAACCAATGAGAACGTGCATTCGGATTCGACCCTGAAGTTGGCATTCAGGATTTCCTTGTTCAAGGCAGGGGGCCTATTCTACAAGCCATTCGATACTAAACACATCGCAGCCGCTACTGCATTTGCAATCCCTAATAATGCCTTTAGAAGATGGAAAAGGTGTATAGAACCTGCTAAAAACATATCTATGGAATAACAATCTACCCTCTATGAACCGTTCAAAAAAGCAAACATGGACCACCAAGAGGCCTTGAGCAAGGTCGAAAAGATTAAAGTCTGTCTATTCCGAGTGGGAAGCATTTCCCGTTTTTATCTCCCTGAGAGCCGAGAGGTGTATGGGGAGATGGGTCTTAGGTTCTGTTAGTTAAGCACCGAGGGCCTATTCGCTTCTTCAAGTTCCGTCGGGTTTATCTTCTCTGCCTCCCGTTCTAGCTGTTCATGTTCCTCTTGTATTTTTTGTCTAATTTCTGGTTGACTTTCCAGCCAGTTGTGCACGTACATCTCCGCTTCTGGAGGGAGGTCGTACACGCGTGTTTCTGTCCAAATGTTGCAGCCTAAGGAGGCTTGGAGTTCCAAAACTTTGAGAAGTAAATGGATACAGGCGTCCGTGGTCACCGACTTGTTGTTGTACTTGATGTGAGAATTGACCACACGCAGGCACCGTTGGAAGCCTCGTCCGGAAATCTTGGGAGTATATCCGTTTTTCATCAAGAAATCTGCAATGAGATTTGCAGACTGACAAGGAAGGCCTCCGGCAACATCAGATTCAAGAGCCAAAACGAGAAAATGTAGGAAGTCGATTTGGCTATCCTTGAAGACTGAGGGGTTTTCTTGGCGAGCATCTTCAAGGTACAGTATGAGCCCGGACGACACTGCCATAGTTAAACCTGCCTCAGTGTTGCCAATAGTTATACCGGGAGATAGCAGGTTCGCCATCGTATAAGTCGACCCGCAGTGTTGAAAAAGTTGAATTTGGCTTTCCTTGGTGTCTGCTCGGCTGCTCGAGCTTGCCGAGCGAACTGATGTGCGAGAGTTCGACTTTGAAGCACACTTTGAGAGCTGAAAAGATACATCCGGGCCAGGAATGTGTGCCCATTTGAGGCAACGTGTGCTGATCTTGAGCGAAAGACGATGCTTTTAAAGTCTCGAGCCCGGACGAAATCCTTCACTGTTTGATGCATTAACTGAACAGCTTCGTACTCGGGACTGTAGTCGCCGTCGCCTTCATCGCTACTGTCAACATCGCTGTCGTCTACAGAGACGGCTCCAGCGGGTTGCTGAGTTCGAATTACCCGAAATTCAATCAAAACTTCCGGATAACGCCATGAGGCGGCTCTTGGCTTCCAGCAACTTGTCAGCCAGATCAAGCTTCTTGAGTCTCCTTTTAACGTCTCGACTGGTGGTGGCCTTCGAGATTGCTAGAGCTTCTAGCACGCTATTGACCCGGATCGTCTCCTCTGCGCGTGATAGGATTTCGAGAACGACGTAGGCATCCCACCGAAATGTTTCCTCGATTCGATCAATGATCGTCTCGTAATACTCCTCCAGCTCATCGGGCAGAGAATCAAGGCATTCTTTCAGCAATGTTCCCAGGCGCCCCTTTTCCTCACCAGGGAAGTTGGCCACAATTGCAAATAAGTCGCGCAGCACCAGTCTGACCCAAACAAACACCCCTTTAGCGCGGCCTGTGACCAATGGCACCAGACTTCTTAGCGGCATCAAATCCCCGGGGAAACGATCGTCAATTGAGTTTGAGCAATATCGAGATATGTCGTCTTTAGTGTACTTATGAATCGCAAAACCCGGATCGGAGCCAAAATGCCGCTGGAATACATTCCACGGACGGCCAGAGAAGCATATGCGAATGCGACATCGTGAGTCCTCCCGCCGATTCTGTATGTGTCGGAGAAATCCCGCTATAAACTCGGGCTCTCCATCATATTCGTCAAGCGCATCAAGGAAGAGGCAAATGTCCCGGTTCAAAGTTTCGTGGTTGAGTAGGGCGTCCAAAATAGTCTGCAGGTTAAGCTGTTTCCATGCGTAGCCACCTGTCTCTTGACGTTTGTGAAAACTAAGTCTGATCTCTTCCCTTCGGGTTTCATTCGATAACATCTTCTCCATCGGGTCTATGGGCCCGAGGACGTCTTTAGGGGGCCCCTTGGGGGGGTTTCGTCTCCCCAGTAGTTGGCGCAGTTCCGCTTGTAAGGCAATTCTGCCGTTCGACTCATCGGGTCTTGTCCGCCGGCACAATAAAAGTGCAGTCAGCTCTTCTTCTTGTAGCTGTTCGGCGCCAAGTCCCGCGAATAGGCTCTCCACTTCGGATTGCAAGTCTCCTAGGCCACGGGCGGTCACAATCTCGCTATAAATATTCTCCAAAGCAGGGCCTAGGCATTCGAGTAGCTGGGGATGCCTTTCCAATATGTGTGTGATGATGCTGCAAAGGAGGCCCGAGAACAACCGCTGAGCATCGCTCCCGCGGTGGTGGAAAAAGAATCTAATCCGCATCTGCTCCGCTCTTGATCCCGTCGGGCCCCATTCGTGGAGAAGCTGTGCCGTGCGCTTGTTGTGGTAGATGTATTTCATCAAGGTAGACTTGCCAGAGCCGGGCTTGCCGCGTATCCAAAATATGTTCCCACCACTCAGGAGCCATTCCCTGAAACCGGTAGTATCGTCATCATACACCCAGCCAAAGGTGCCTTCTGAGTTTTGCTCGATCTGCTCCTCACGGAGGTCTCGCTCGGATGACCGCAGCGCATTCCTAACTACTACACGACCTGTCAACATCTTGAGCACCTCGGCAATATTGGGCAAAGCTTGAACAAACCTTGGAGATCCCAGTTGAAAGTTTCCCTTTTACCGGGTTCCCGAGAAGGCCCCGGCGGCTGCAAACCGTGCCTCGGTCTATGTTCGTGGGGCCCTGAGTGTTCCGAGTGAAATTCCTGCGAGAGCATGATTTGCAACCGGTGAATGATGATCTCCAGGGTAGTATCGTTGGGTCTGAATTTCACCATCCCAGAGTGGTCCTCGTCAACTTGTATCGTTGCAGTCCTTTTAGAATGGATGGATTGACTTGTAGCCGAAACTCTGTCCACGAGAACCGCCAAGGGCCCAGATCTGGAGAGAGTCCCATCTGGCTTCTTCTGTATACCTAGATGATTAGCTTACTGAACACAGTAGTGGAACTTTGCACGATGGTATGTGTGAAACGCACCATGACAGTCCTCGTCATTTTCGTCTCATACGCCCAAAACATAGTCATAGTCCCAAGGGAAAGAATCTGGGAGAACTCGTGCTCCAGTACCCCCAGATATTCCGACTTGTTTGTCAGATCTCTGACCAGTCCTTCATTTGGCTGCTCCTGGACGATGGAATAAAGGGACTCGAATGGCATCGGGCGGCTTGGAACACCGAAGAAGATGACACCTTTTATCTTGTCGAAAATTCCGGAGCGCAGCTCCGAGGCCTTGCCTGCGACCTTTGCAACCTGGACAAGTGCCTGCTTGAGCACTACTCCGCCCAGACTGTGGGCCAAGAATATCAGCGGCTTTGCATTCGGCGTTCCCAAGCTGTAGGCTTCCAGAGTGTTTATAAGCGTTCCGGAGATGTCCTGGACATTTTGGGCTGAGGTGCTGCCGGCGATGGATGTGTCGTATCCGTAGATGTAAAATCTCACATGAGGCAGACGAGCCGGCAGTGTGTCTCTAATCCACATGTAGTCCTTGCCTCCCCCGTGGGGTTGCCACGAACCGAAAGGGTGGCCCCCAAGTCCGCATATGGCGATGCAGCTAATGATGAGTCAATATTCCGTGAGCATTAAGCCGATCAATTCGTGAGAATTCTTGTCGAAAAGAATAGAACACTGACTCAAATCGATGCTGCGCCTCATCAAGACAATTGAGGGGCGTGAGGCCGATGAAATGGGTGTCGATGATGGGATCGATGTGGGCGGTGCTGCCAATTGTCCATTCTTGGATGCCAGACTTCTGCTGTAGAAAACCAGGGGGTTTCCTGAACATCACCGTCGCGCTATTGGATGTCACTTTGCCTTTTTTCTTTGGTTCATCAACCAAAACCGTCTAATGACTACCTATGATTCTCTCTATACCACGAACAAAGCACACGCCCCTGAGAAGGGGTGAGAGGCTGGCCGAGTGTTTTTAGGTACAGCATTTTTGCACAGGAAGCTTGTGTGCAAGACAACATGCCCTGTTTTGTGGCACGAGAAACTTAACTAAACACCGGCTCTACAAACACATGAAGTGGACCTCTCCCCCACAACGGGTACGCTCGCTGCCCCTCAATCCATCCCTTGCTCTCCTCTGACAAGCTCAGGTCGAAGTTGTAGATCATATTGGCAAGGATGAGGCGCATCTCTGCGTACGCCAGGCTGTTACACGGTTGTCAGAAAATTCGAACTCAAAACCACGGGACAGATAAGGTACTCACTTTCGCCCAATGCAATTCCTCGGCCCTACATTGAACGGCTGGAAGGCCTCAGTCACGTCAGTCTTGATAAGGTTGTCCTTGTCGTGGAGGAACCGCTCTGGACGAAAAGTCCATGGTTCGTGCCAGTGCGAGCTGCTGTGGTTCATGGACCACTGCTGGCACTCAACCCCAGTTCCTCCGGGAAGAACGTGGCCGGCTATCGCAGCTCCACCGGGTGCGACCTGCCGCACCAGGCTCCCCGTCACTGGGGGATACATACGCAGCGCTTCATTCAAGCACGCCAGCATGTATGGGAGACGACTGGCAGATGCAATCGTTATGTCGTCTGCACTGTTAAACGCGTTCCGGATCTCGATTTTCAGCTTCGCCATGGCCTCCGGGTTCGACAGTAAGAGATATGTCACCCCCGACAGCAATGTAGCCGTTGTCTCTGACCCAGCGCCAACCAATACCGCCGCATTCGACTGCAGCCGCTCCATATCAAGGCCCTGTCATCTTGTCAGCCCACCATCCTATCTTGCTTTCCATAACCACAAACAACCAGAAAAGGAGAAAACTCACCCACTCAGCCCGATGCTTCATCAGCCCCTCAAACAAATCCTCCACTTCCACCTTCGCCTCCATTCTCCCCTCCAGCTTCGCCCTAAGCGACTCCCTCAACTTCGCCACCAACTTCCCAACCCCAGCATACCACATCAGCTGCATCACCCACTGCATCCCCAGATAATTCAGCGCCACTAGCACCGTGCCCCCCTGAATCGTCCCGACAATCAGCTCCACAAAGGGATGATATTCCTGCCGTTCCAAACACCCAAACGGCTCAGCAAAGATTAAATCTCCCACAATATCAAACGCGATCCAGTTGTAATACTTGGCGATATCAAGTGCTTTCGTCCCGTTGCGCGCGTTCTGCCTCAGGCGGAGGACAAGAAAGTCAACGTAGCGCTTGATGCGCGATTCCTGCGACCGCAGGGCCTTCTCGGAGAAGCCGTGCGACATTGCCTTGCGCAGCAGAGCGTGCTCTTCACGAGGCGCTTCAAGGATGGAGGGCGGGATTTCAGGGAGGAAGCCATAGTGCAGAGGGGACTTGGGGTTTTCGTCGAGGGAGTTCGGTGTGTCGTGCTTTTCGTTTGGGGTGTCAGGTGAGAGAGGGGGCGGGATGCGGTGGCCGTAGATGTCGCGCCAGGCGCGGACGTCGGTGAAGGATAGATGGTTTGGGGTGAGACGGACGACGGGGCCGTATTTCTCGTGGAGGTTGTGCGTGTGGAAGGCGGCTTGGCCAGAGACGATGCGTAGGATGTAAGGGATAACAGAGGCACGGTGGGAGATGGGACCGGGAAAGGAGCGCAGGGGGTGGAAGTAGATGTTGTAGATGATGGTGGACGTGAAGTAGATGGTGATCTGGGAAGTGTTAGTGAGTGGAACTGGTAAAGGGGTTTTGGTCATACGATTGCTGCTGCGGCGTAAAAATACAGCCAAATGTGCGAGGCCCACGTGTTCTCAAGACCAGACATCTTGATAAGCGGTCTTGTGTGATGTGATGGGTGGAGTTTCGGCGAACTGGATGCTGAGATGTTGTGGTGAACTTGTCCGGCTGCCGAGAGGGTAAATTATATATCCCAGACCAAACTCGGGCGGATCATGCCGTTTCACACGCGTCCCGATGTCGACATTAATATGCCAATGCCGGCATCCTCCCCGCCCGGCATTTGTTGCGAAAACACCCGGCACATGATGGGAATCGGGCCCAAGAGTGCAACTTGCATACTACACAGCCGCAACCGGGCGTGCGGGCACAGGTTGACTGCGGCTGTGTCATATTGGCTTTGGGTGGGACGGTACCGGTTTTCCCCTCACTGAACCTAGTCACGGCCTGCTGTGAAACGTCCGCGAGCATGCTATTGGCGCCGCAACTTGCCCAACCTACCCCGCCACCACCACTGGTGCTGATTCGTAATTCGCAATGATTGCCGTCTGCGACATGTATCCCAGCAGTTTGGATGCCGAGTTGTCGCTTATTCAACAACGTAGCTCAACAAAACCGGACATTCTCGGGCCCCGCGATACACCCGCCCCCGAGTCAGGGGTGATTGCAGATATTGAACTCAGCCTCGTCGCGAAAATCAGGATATTTCATTTTGAGAGCTATAACGATATATCTGAAGAGGCAAAAATGACTGCGAGGTGGATCCGAATTGAAGATTTCGAAATTAGCGGAGGAACATGATGTATTCGTAGACTCGTCGGGGTAGGTCATCAAGGGGGGCTCGCGGGTGCATGATGCTTACCCTGGTAACGTATCGCTGGGAGTTCAATCCGACGTGAACAAAACGGTGGTGATGACTGGCCACTGCGCACCACGTTTTCATCAGCATGCACACTCCGCATCAAAAGGGGGTGATCAAGATAGGACCCACCACGGTAGCCAACAGTGCAGCAAAAGGCTTATGTGCAATCGCCACAACCCTCTCCATCCAGATCTCGGCTGGACCGTCCCCCGTCAAGCCCGCCGCACCATGCGCAATCTTCAGCACCCACTGCGTCCCCCACCACGCATTCGCCGCCTCCGACATTAGTGTCACCCAAATACCTGTCATACCCCAGTAGACGATGCTTCGCTGCCACGGCGCAAGACAATCAACCACTCGCTTGTCGGATGCTTCGCCCGTGGGTGTCCGAAATGGCTTTGAGTTCAGAAGAGCGCCGGCGGCGACAACCATGGTGCCCTCCACTGCAAACTGGATGTGCGCTGTCAAAGCGAGCCGTGGGTACGGCGTAAATGGGACGACGAAACCGAAAAGGAGGCCGAAGCCGATCAATCCGGAGCCATGGCGGAGGAGACTGAGCGGGAGGTTGAATGGCTGCAGGGGCGTGGAGGGTTGTTTTGCTTGGGAAGACATTGTAGCGGATGGGATTGTCGAGTTTGGGAAGATTTTAAGCGACAGTGGTGATTTGACTGGCGGAGCGCTGGCTTATATGTCACGCTAGCGGCGTCCGCATCCGGTGTGCGAATCCGCTTCGGGAAAACGAGAGCCGATGTCGTACTCGGGCCGACCCCGGTGCTGTTGGGCATGCAGGATGCTGAATAAGAAAACATCGTTAGGTTCACGAAACAACACCCCCTGTCCATTGACTCTAATCTAACTTGGGGAGGAGGATGGGTAATGGTGATGAACTTGGTCGATGGCAAGAATGCGAGATGCTCACCATTCCCCGAGGTTCCATTGCCTCCGATATTACCTCCACGCTTGCCCCCTTGCTCCCTCTAGCTAGAATAGCGGCATGCCGAAGACTCTGGAATTGGCGATCGTGGGGACACACGGTAAAGCCATACGGACCGTCCCTCTGGAAGATGTGTCCCTGCGCCAGAAGTTCTCCGGGACCGAGCAGAACAGGGCGGGATGCGCCGTATTCGCCAGCGCTGTTGGCCGATAGAATGGAAGCATGGCATACAATAGTAGTCGTTGGACAAAGTAGGGGAATGAGCTCAATGGGACCGTTGAATTCCCAGCGCCAGGTTGCATTAGGAAATTGTCGAATCGGGTGGGCCTTGATGGTTTGCTGGTCATGCCAGTGATCCTGATTGTGGCTCAACTCGATGGCTCCTGCCTTTGGAAAAGGAAGGCGCGGGCAAGCACCTCCGCAGTTAGGTGATGGCGCCTGTGGTTTCTCCCAATCGCGGTGCTGGAGATTGTGATTTCTCCAGCCACTTCAGTCTTTTCGTCCTTCAAGTTGACCGTTATTCTCTTCCGCCTGTAACTAACGGCGCCCGGAATCGCGATCCGAACCAGCGCAGGCCTCGGCGTCCTTTCGTTTGTCGTGCTCTTTCTCAAATCGTCAGCGCCATTCCTGGGCTGCTCTTGGCGATAGGATGGACCGCAGAGGACGGCACCTCACCAGAGATGCCGTCCAGTTGCAATGTATTTTGGCACGGAGACTTTCAGCTGGTCCGCAGCCTTATCGCCTCTGCGCCCATTCTCGCCGTTGACGGAGATGGTACGGCGACTTTCCTTGCAAATAATGCGGTTGTCCTGATCTAGTTCTAACCGACCGTAGGATCAACTCCATCCATCTCAGCAGACCAGCCCCAGATCATGGTGCGCCAAGCTCGTAAGCGCAAGGCCGATCAAATGTTTGTTGGCAACTCCTCCGCACTCCACGACAACCGCAAAACAAAGCGACATCATGATGATCCCGACCACGCAGCTGGACCGGATTTTATTGCAACAATTGTCTTTCAGCTTCGAGCCAGGAAGTTAAGCTTGATCTTCTCCGTCAACCAAGCTTAGATCGTTGCCAGCAACTTCTTGTCCATTCCGAGATTGCCACCTCTCCACAATGTCGTACCCAATCACTCGCCGATCTTCAGCATGGCCGCGGAGGGAAAGATGGGGGAAGTCCTAGAACTTGTCGAAGCTGGCCAAGCTAGCCTTCATGATCGTGACGAGAGAGGCTGGTCGCTACTGCATGTAAGCACCGCCCGTTGGAGTTGGCTCGTCGTTCTCAATCTTGCAGCGGCTGACATTTTGGTACGGCTAGTATAGCATTCGGTACAACCATTTGGCGCTTGCCAAGCTCGGGATCAAGATTGGTCTAGACATTGATGAAGTTGCGAGAAATTTCCGCTGCAGCGGCTCCGAGTATGCTTGACTTCTTTCTCCGCACGCGGGCGATTCTCTCACTCAATATTACGTTGAATCTAACCAACAACTTGCACAGGACAACTCCACTCCATCTCGCAGTTTCAAACAGCTCTTAGGGGTTGGAGCTGACCCCACGGTTGCTATTCGGGGTTTTGTTCCAGTTATCTTCGTGGCTGTAGTAGAATATTCAGTAAGTAGGCTGGTATTTTGTGCCTCAGACCCAGCAACGCTATCAACTTCCCAGAGACATGATCTTTTGCGTTGCATCTTTACCTATTCTACTCAATTCATAAACCCACAAAAACGGGACCACATGGGTGATACGGCCTTTCTCAAAGTATTCAGAAGGGCTATGCGAATTCGGCGCGCACAGGATCCTCTTTTTGAATCTCAAAACAACATCAAGACCCTTGGTCTGTTTCTAGACAATGGAAGCTCTGTTGACGAGTTGGACCATAATTTTGGGGCAACCTGTTTACATGATTTTCTTGGTAGTCAGGATTCTCCCCCGTTGAAGGAAGATTGGCATGATTCACTCAAATTTCTTATTGCCAAAGGAGCCGATGTTTTCGCAGAAGACGACGAGGGACGGTCCGTCTCTCATGCTGCTTACTCTCAGAACTGTCGGGACCCAGACAGTTCCTACCGAGGAGACCTTTGGGACGCCGTTCTGGATGCATGCGACTTCGACATTCAACATTTCAGAAAAGGGTATCCACGTACCGCTAGATACACGTGGCCCTACACCCGCAGCGACTTTGAGGCACTTTGGAAGGGTCGCGAAGAGCGGTGCCCCTATTGGAACGATACGTATTGGCACAGCCGGCTCGATGACGCAAATAGCGATGACAATTCGGAGCTCACATGTTATTGTGGAGACGAATGCCACTTCCAGTCGGAGTCGGATAGCGATTCCGATGACGAACTTGCCGATGAAGATCCAGACATTTGGTGGCAGCTTCATGGGGACGAAGATAGCGAGTCGGAAGACTGGGAGCAAGAATCCGAAGATGAGAGCGAAGAATCAGGACGGTCATGGGGATGAAACTTTGGAGTCATTCTCGCAGACATCGAGGGAGGGGATTTCGGAGGGGAGCTCCTCTCCTGAGCCGTCTGTCAGCTCTGACTCCGAATCGTCCGAATCGTCTGATGCGTCCTCCCGTTTCGGGTAAAATCACGGCTGGTCTCCCGATCAAGCGACACAGATATATCAGTACTAGTACAGAAGCTCAGTGCGGGGTGATGTTTTCTTCTGGCAATCCTACATTACTTAGCTAGACGACCTATTTCACCGAGGTCAGAACCCACAATTGGGGAAATGTGTTTCGCTCAATCATTATGTACCCTAGAAATCCCTTGACCCTCCGGCAATGTCAAGTTCGGCCAAGGATACTGTGACAAAATGAGAGCATACAGATACGCTGAAGACAAGAGAGGGCCATCCCATATTTGGTGGTGCAGACGCAGGCCGAATGCAACTGTTTGAGTCTCGGGGGCTACTTGGCACCTTATGTAAGTGCTGGCCAGACCTGCCAAAGTTCCTCCGCTGTGACTAGAAAGACACCGAAGGCTCCGAAATTGATGGCGTTGAGGAAAAGAGAGATTCGGGTTTGCCTACCTAGAATACGTACCGGCTAACAAACTATCCGACATCCGATGATAAGACATTCATCACATTAAAGAAGACCGCACATCGCCATCACGACCGCAGTCGACTCATTTTCACCATTCACATCTCCAACATAACCGAGCCTGCCCAGACCGACCTTGATCCACGCAACTGCAGCCTCGTCGCACGATTCCCTCTCAGTATACCATGCAGCAGATCTCTCGATATTCTTGACAAAGAGCGCCTTTTGGCTGTATGACGCAGGGAGGCGGTTGGCTCCGGGAATGGCGCCCACGGCAGCAGGACGCAAGCTGACCGTGGTCCTGTGGTATGGGCCTCGATCCCATGGTATTCCAAGCCTGGTGAAGAAGCGGCTGAACTGGCCCGCGCTCACCATACTGCTGTAGCAACCCGCCAAGACAACGGTGGCGCCTCCGCGCAGACGATCGACAACTCGCTCGTATACCTTCTTTTGGCGTGTAATACCGCCGTCAGCGACAAAGATGACGGATGGAGGGGGCTCCTGGTTGAGAATTGCCAAGGCGGCCTCGGCGGTTGTGGCCCTGACTGTGGTGAAAGCCTTCGCTTTGATCTGTGAAAGGAGGGTCCCATGGACAGCGTCCACCATAGACTCGCTTTCCAGACACAGCTTGAGGACTCGAACCGGACCATCTGGTGTGATCTCGGAAGATATTCCATGGGCCACGTCTCTGAACTCTGGAACTGGGGTCTTCTGCGCAGCTTCCTTTGCCGCCATATCGGCTAAACTGTTCAGTTCCCTCGGTATCTTCCACAACTGCACACCCAGTCCTCGAGATTCCCAGCGTTCCACCTCACCCAACAATAGTTTCCAGAGGTCTTGGTTCTTGACGTCTCCGCCGGCGCGGGTCTTCCAACCATTGCGAATCCAGCCCTGGACCCAGCTAGTTGCACCATCAAGGACGTAAGTCGAGTCTGTGGCAACGACGAGGGTACCAAACCCATCATTCTTCCAGTCAAATATCAGTCTTTTGTGGATTTGAGGATTTAATCTGGTTTTCTCTTTGTTGCTCTCTTGACGAGGCAGAATGCCCGTCTTTGTAATTTTGTGAAAGGAATCCAGCTCTGGGGATTTTCTTTCAGGTCGGCTTTTCGACATCACTGTGCACAAGTGCCCTTATCCAAAAACACTTGGTATCCACTGGTCAAACCAAACAAAACATCCTCATCTCACCGCTCATCCCCTCCCCGCCCATAATCCCCTGCACAAACCCCTCCCCAACCAAGGCATGGCACCCCTCCTTATCCGCCCCCCTCAACAAAAACGGCGTCTTCCCCCCCTTCAACACACAAACCGCATCCCCAACCTTCGCATTCCACGGCCCCAGACCCATATACCCCTTCTTCGTAACAAATAACACCCGATGCGCACACGCGTCGTGAATCCTCTTGATCAACTCCGCATATCGCTCATCCGTCCCCTTGGTACTAAAATCGTACCCCTCTGCGCGGCGTAACTCCCCGTGCAGATCCCAGTGCTGATACTTAACGTCGATTTCGGCACTGGAGGCTTCCCATAGGTTCTTGCTGCTCATTTCTGCAAGGGTGGGGAGCTGGGTGCTCCAGCCGGAGCGGTCATACCACGCGTTGACGAGGGGACGGGTTGTCTCGGCGACGGCGGTGAGAACTTGGTTGGTGGAGTCCGCGATGTGGGTGCGCCACAGGGCGGCGGCGCGGCCTCCGGAGGTTAAGGTGTAGGGGCAGGGGTAGGGGGAGAAGACGGTGGTGTCGAGGGCGAGGGTTTCCCAGGAGGTGAGAACGGGAGCGCCGGTTCGGGTGATGATTGGTGAAGTGGGATGCCAGGGGGCGGATACGGCGAGGATGGTGTCGAAGAGAACGCCTTCGACGGTAAGGGTGTTTCCGTTGGGGATTGCGGTTGCAGGGGTAGAAGCGCAGGCGTTGTAGCGAGGAGCTGTGTCGGACCAGTCGAGGAGGGGATGGGGGTCGAGATGGGTGATGGCGGACCAATTCGGAACCCAGGAGGGGAGAGAGTCTAGGAGGTCGCTGGGTTGGGCTGGCTGGCCAGCGGGAGGAGAGTTGGGCTTGCTAGGGCTGTAATGGACGACGGCGCGGCCGAGATTGTCCCATATTTTGACCCATCCTGGGGGGAGCTCCCTGTGGAGAGCGGGATGGCGGCAGAGCTGAGGTTCTTTGCCTTTGAGAGGACTGTGTTCGTGCGTGGTGCTCGTGTTATGGTCGTAGTAGCGCGCGTTTTTGCCTTTCCACATGGTCTTGAGCATAGTCAGTCCGCCAATTTTGGTATTTTCGCTCACTGGCATCCGCTCCCATCCTTGAGGGAGCCTCTGCCATCCCCTCCGAGGCTTGGTACCGGGTCCATCGCTCACCATGGCCCCGACATCGTGGTATTTTGCCTGGTCAGGCAAGCTGAATGCATAGGAAGGAGTAAGGGGCTTCTCAACCCCTCTCCACTCCCTGACACAGTTGAGGATGTCCAGCGCGCCTTTGCTATTGATGATGCTGAGAGCCGACTTGATGAAGACGTCTCTTGTAGGACTGGAGTAATCGGGTTGAATGTCCAGAAACTCACCGCCTGCTCTCGCAAGACCCAAGCATCCAAACACGCGATCTCTTTGATTGGTGCATTGAAGTTGGCGAAACTCGTACAGCAGCTCATAGATGCTCGTGCCGAAGCTCCCGGCATGCCATGCCGTTCTCAGCCGCGAAATTAGCTGGAAGGTCTCGTCCTGCGCAGCATAAAGCTCAGGATTCACAACAACACCGAAGATCTGGACAGCTCCGGCCTGTTGAAGAACCCTTCCCTTCCAGATGCGTTCTAGGGATCTCTCGATATTCTCCCATGCAATGGTGTCCCCGCCTATCATGAAGACCACCTTCCCACAGACGACAGCCTCCTGAATGATCCAAACACGACTCCACCATGGACGGCTGAGCAACTCACGGAAATCGCCCATACTGAGCTCAAGGTCCAAGTCGGTTGACCATTGCCAGGCGACCCCGTTTGTGATGTTGCGGAACGGATGGCTGGGGGCGGTCAAAGTGGCCATGTAGTTGTTGATGACAGACTTCTCTGTTGTGGAGAAGACGCCCATGCCGACGGTGCTCTGCAGGTCTTGAATGGCGATTTCGGTACTCTCGGTCGGCTCTCCCAGCCACACACAAACTTGCTCGGCCTGCTCGTAAATACTTCGCATGAGCACCAGTTGCCCCTCTTTTTCGTGAATATCGGTCTGGTTTATGCAAATCGCATCAATCCAAACGGTCCGAGTCTTGTCCTGATGTCGCAGTCTGCGCAGCGCTGCAGCCGCGTTTTCCTGGATCGGGAAGGGTTCTCCATTGAGCTGAATGTCGGAAATCAGACCTGGCATCCCCCATGTGTAGGAGAGTGCTTTAAACTGGGGCTTCAGGGGGAGAAAGGCAGGCAGGAGCGAGCACACAAGTGGGTCTCCGTGGTTTGCGGCTGGTTCTACGACCAGCAGCCGGATTTCTCCTTCGCTCGAGTCGATATGAGAATATGCCGAGGCCATTACTGCTTTCCGCTTTCTTGACCGATGAAGATTTGAGAGATGAAGGGGGCATGTTCTGCGAAGAAATGCGCTTGAGTGAGGTTGATGATTAGAGAACCAGGGCCACAGTCCGAAACGTATCCGTACCTCATCTCGGCAATGGCTCCGGATTGGGAATAGGAGGCGACCCCATAGCGGCTTTTTGGCGTGCAACGTCGGAGTCTCGATGAAAACATGACCGGTTCGAAGAGTGAGAAACGGAAGTATGTATCTAGGTAGAGCTGAAGAAGAAAGTTGCGGCAACTTCAAGATCGGGAAATAGGTACCTGATGCTAGCCACCTGGCAATGCGGCGTCGGAACCCCTCAGCGCTGAGCCCCCGAAATGCCCTGAAGGCCCTGTGTAAAATATTGCAGAGTATGCTTCCACCACACGGTGATCTCCTGTCAAGTGCGGTGTGCCCTGGAGCATCCTGTTGCTGCTCGGTCGACCAGCCCAACCAGTGATGTGTGCCAGTCGCACCGTTGTAGGTAGGTAGTGAGGACAGGTAGCACCCGTGCACCCCGCTCCTCCTTGACGCTGCCCTCGCCATTTGCTGCCGCCGTTTGCCTGTCGAGCAGAGTGAATTAATTCCAAACACATTCCTGATCAAATAGCTAGAAGGCCCAGTGGCTTTGCTTCCGGAGGCAAGTGCGGGCAATGCAAGTCCGGCCCCGCGGAATTAGCCGCAGGTGCTCAAGATGGAGGTACCTATCTTATGCAGATACGGCAAGTACTACCCAGTCACTCCTTCTACAGCCTGACCGGTAAGTGGCTCCCGACTGACAGCGCAGACCCCGACTCGTCTCCTTCTTCAAACAGCGGCACAATCACAGGCCTCGCTGTCAGGGGGTCGGACGTGGGCTTGGGTTGACAGCCGGGGCTCGTTCAGTCTTGTATGACGGTTGGGTCTGGTGAGCCAAGCTAGCCCTCACATTAATCACAGCATATCAAAATGCTATGGACTGACCATGATGCTGGGTGTCGCACGAATCAAAAGAACGTGCCCCTGCGCCAGTTTAGTTGCTACCTAGAAACAAAAACGTGGCAAGTGAGCATAACCAAGACCAGGAAACGCGGATACCACGGGAAACTCGCCCGCGACTTGACCCAGGGCTTTGAGGTTGCTCAAGTTGTAGCATTCGAGCTCGAAGATGGCCTGGTTGGATCGGAGAGAGAGGGCTGCCTTGGCCGGTGCCGAGCCAGCGGCCGTGGACGGGTCGGGGAGTGTAGGCCTGCCTGACATGTTGGTGAAACTTTGCAACCTCTTGAGGAGTGGTTGGTAATGTGGTAGTTCGAGTCACGGTAGTTACGGTCGGTCCAGATAATTTGGTGTTGAGTGATTGCGAGGGAGGTAGGTAGGCCATGCTACTTATACTTTTTCTCCAGTCGTCTGTCTTCAAGGATCGACTAGTGCCTTTGGGGAGACAGAGAAGAGAGGAGAAAGGCGTCGAAGCACCTTCACCGCCCTCCTGTTCTCACTCCGGTGGTTCAGCTGTGATTTTGATGCATAAAATTGGATAGTCTTGCAGGAGACTGATCAAGTCGCCGCGCAATGGAAATTTATTGCAGCTTAGCCAGATGTGATTCAGCTGCTATCGCGTCGCGATTTGTGCCTTTCAAGGTTCCCAGCCAGCCACACACCACGCACTGCAGCCGGTCTGACACTCAGAGTCGAGACTTCGGCGCGGAGACGGATTGCATCCCACGCCTGCAACAGCGAGTCTTGTACGACGAAGCACTGTAATGTACACGGATAGTTCCGACCTCACAGCTCCGCTCCGCACAGGCCGTGAGCCAGCTCCCCTCCATTGCATCGAACTCGGTTAGGCTGTAGACAAGCTTCATGCTGTGTCACCATCCCAGTTGAATGTGGTCGGCGACTGGTTGGATAGCAACGTTTTGAGGAAATGCGCATGTACCTAGTTGAGCACATGCATCACTGCATCGCAGAATCTCGACGACGTTGCTGGAATTCTTGCTACAACCGAACGAGCCTCAGGCTTGGGAAACGGGAAAAACCATGCAGTTTACGGAGCATTTGTTCCGGCAATCTCTTCTGGGTTGGATTTTACTCGGTATCCAGCATTTGGTTTTTAGAGTACAACAAAAGCAACGGGAAAAGGGACTGGAAGGCACGACCAAGATAAAAGGGACTGTATCAGCCTCCGCCCCCCCGGTCCTCTCCGCGTGAGCAAGAGCGACGCAATCACCAATAAACCATCACTATCGCGCACCAAAAATAGCACCGACCAAAATCTGCAGTCATGGCCACACAGGCACAACAGAACATTGAGCTTGACCATCTCAGGGGCGTCTTTGCCCGAGCCAACCTCGAGAGGCTCTCCAGGTTTGAGCCACCTTCAGAGCCTTCGGACGCGCCAGACTTCGCGCTACCCCAATGCAAGATCGCCCTCGGTCTCCTCAAGAAGTGGAGCGCCAACAATGCAGACAGCATTACGCAGGCCATAGACGCTCAGGCCTTTGGGGGCCACGCCGACATCAGCTGGCCGACGGCCTTCCTCCCCTTCATGGAGAGCACAGCCATGTACCTTCGGGACTGGGGTCTGCTCCTCGAGGCTTGGAAGCGGTACCGAGAGTACAAGCGGCGCAGCCGCGTGGACGAGGTCGAGCTCAGCGCCATCGTCGACTTGTACCAGAGTGCCTTTGACCAGATCCGCGAGCTGGCGCAGACGTGGGGGATGGACTTTGTGAGCCTCTGCGACCTCGTCACCGAGCATCCGGACGGCCACGTCGACTGGGACGGACCCTACTGCGGCGCCTTCGTCACCACGACGACCCAGCAGGAGAAGCCCTTCATCGGCGTGGCCTTCAAGGGCACCAACCCCCTGCAGCTCCGTGAGATTGCCGTCGACTACAACTACCAGCTCGTCGCAGCCCAAAAGCCCTTCCTCCGGGGCGTGCGAGTGTCCGAGGGGGTCTACACGGGCCTGTTTGGGACCTTCGCAGTGCCAAACGACCCGCCCTACGATAACATCCTCCTCCAGCTGGAAGCCATCGCGGCGGCCCTGCCCAATACTGCCGCCGGCAACCCCCCCGTCCGGACCCACGTGACGGGCCACTCCCTGGGCGGATCCTACTCGTCGCTTTGCTACGCCAACATGCTCGTGGACTCGGTGGGGGGTCTGAAGCTGGCGCATCTGGCCATGGGCGACGAGTACACCTACGGTGCGCCTCGCGTCGGATCCGAAGGATGGGCCGTGATGAACGGCGGCCTCGTCACCGAGACCGAGGGGCAGTCGTGGCGGGTGGTGAACGCCGACGACCTCGTGCCGCGCGTGCCGCCCACGTTGCTCAAGCCCGACCAGACCGACTTCTACCACATCGACAGGGGCATGCGCATCTTCTCCGACAAGAAACCCGAGCCCATCCCGTCCGAGATCGGGCTGCCCCCACCGCCGCCGCTGCCGCTCCATACGATTAAGGACATCATCGAGGCCGTGATCGGCGCCAAGAACCACGGTAGATCCAGTAGTCTCCTGGCTTGACAACGACTGACGAGTTGCAGTCCCCAACTTTTATTACGAAGCCCTGGTGTACGCGATCAACAACACCTAGCTTCACTTACATAGATACCCAAGACAAGTGAGCCAGGAGCGGGGAGCGTGCTTGTAATCTCACATTGTCACATGCAAATTCGCATACAACACAACGAGAACAGAAGCAATTGCATTTTCCCTCCTCATCTCTTCTCCTAGGTACTACCGAAGGTAGAAACCAAAGAGTAGATATTTTAGTACACCCTAGTTGAATTAATCGTTGAGATAGGGGTCAGCGGGGCAGCATAGAAAATGGCAACGATGATGAAAACGGAGGGCACCAGAATTTCACAGAGGTAGATATTATCTCCATACTGTAGATCAGGAAGTTACAGCGAGGAATGCATTGCCATTTTCTATTGTTAAAACCTGGCTATCGACAGTCGTGAACTCAAACATGACTTGCCACCCCGATATTACAGATGACGGCCTGCAGAAATATGCGAGCTAGAGCAAGGGCTCGATACGCCAGGGCCACAGCCAGCTCACCGTAACATGCATACGGTATTTCGCACTCGAGGATATCGGTGACCGGATTCGGGAGAACGGGGCCGAGGAGCTGCCTTTCTTAAGATACACCGTCGACTACTGGGGCTTTCACGCCAAGCAGGCGGCGCTTACCACTGCTGGCGACTCCAAAAGAGCCAGCGACGGCGATGCCGGCGATGGAGGCGGACAGTAACAACAGCTAGAGCAGTTCACGTGGCCATCGGACGGCGCCCTGCAAATCTGGACGGAGACCTACCAGCTGATTAACGGAGACGGCAAGGCAACCCTGCTCCACTATTGCGCTGAATACGGCCTCCTGGACGCCATCAAGCTTCTGGTGGAGCAAAAGGGTGACATCGTTGACTCAGCCGACGGCCGAGGACGCACGCCGCTTTGCATCGCTTTGAAGTACGGGCACGTCCAGGTTATCGCTTATCTGCTCGAGAAGGGTGCCAACCCCACATACCGAACGAAGAGAAAGCAGACGCCGCTGGGTTACGCAGCGCAGGGCGGGAGCGACGCCGCGCTTGGCTTCTTACTAGATACGAGTTGTACAGAGGTGAACCAGGCCGGCCGTATGGGGAGGACGCCTTTATGGCTCGCCGTAAGCAGGGGCCATATCAGCATAGTTGAGACGCTGCTCGCCCAACAGGCACATCCGGATGCCAAGGATGACGCCGGCTGGATACCGCTGTCCTGTGCTGCAGAGAAAGGGGGGTTGCGGCCGTGAAATTGCTACGCCAGATAGCCGATGTTAACTCGTACGGTAAGAACGGGCGGACCTCGGTCTAGTACGCTGCGGGCAACGGACATGAGCGTATTGTTCGTCTCTTGCTCTAACGGAAAGCAGATGCTAATATCTCCGACAGGAACAAGTACACGCCGCTCTTATGGGCGGCCCACAATGGGCGCGAAAGCGTTGCCCGAACACTCCTGGAACCGAGGCACAATGGGGATGTGGACTCCCAGGATGACGAGGGGAAAACACCGTTATGTTATGCTGCTCGTAGCGGCTACAACGAGATAGTGAAGCTGCTCGTGGAGAAGGGAGCCGACGCCAATAGAGTCGATAAAATGGGGCATACGCCGCTCTTCTGGGCTGCGGGAAATGGCCACGCAGACACGGTGCGCAGCCTACTCTCGTGTAAGGGCGTCTGCGTTGAAGCCAGGGACAAAGGCGGCCAAACGCCATTGTCCTGGGCAGTCAGTGAACGGAGTGAGAACACAGCTCAGCTACTCCTCAAAGTAGATGCTGAGCCCAATGCACGGGATTCGCATGGCCAAGTGTCGCTCTAGTATGCCAAGCAGAATCACTACGGGGAGATGGTCGTGGAAAGCGGGGGTAGAGATTAAATCGATCTAATTACCGCAGTCAGAGATAGTACTCAATTGGAGGAGACTGTTAAGGTGGTAGTGGGAAGTTGCTAGTGGTCGGGCGGATGTGACTGCTGAGGATGGGGCTGGCTCTTTGGAACTTATATATGATATTAAGTTGGAGGAAGAGGGTATCCTAACAATAGAGTTCCCATTCCGCGCTTACCGTACCCTGATCAATAAATACCAAGAACTGTCACCGTGTCCTCGCCTCCTCCCCAATGCCATCAAGCCCAGTCAACCCCCATTTATCAAGGTTAGTCTACTAACTTAGCCTTTCCGGAGTACTTCTTAACATCTCTTAATGCCCTTAGACTATAGTTAGGGTCAAGCATGACGGCGCTATCCCCTTACACACGCGGGAAACCGTCTTTGAACTCCCCTTTCCCTTCAGTGGGCTTCTTCAACTTTCCCTGCAGCTCTTCCACCTTTTCCTCCCCTTGGGTTATGTTCTCCTGCAGCTTTCCCGCCTTTTCCTTCTCTTGCGTTATGTCCTCTTCCAGCTTCGCCACCTTCTTTTTATCTGTCTCTAAATCTTTCTGTAATATGCTCGCGTCTCTTATGTTCTCGTTCAGCTCCTTCTGCAATCTGATCACTTCGCTCTTTTCTTTGCCTAGAGCTTCCTGGTGCTTGTCTTCGAGGTTTTCCAGAGCATTTCTTAGATCTACCAAGTGATCCAAGTAGCTGGCCTTCATGCTTTCCATCTTTGTGTTCTGATCCTTGTCCAGCTTTCCAACTTCTTGAGGTGATCGTTTTCGCTCAAGCTCACGATTCTTTTCTTCAAGCTGCCGCCCCTTCGTTTGCAGCTCTTCCTTCATTGCTTGTAAGTTTGCCTTTGTCTTGTCGTGCTCGGCCGTCTCGGATCTAAGTTCATTTTCTAGGTCGTCGCGACGATCCTCCGTGGTTCGCAACTCGTCCCTCGTCGCTAGATGGTTGTGTGCTTCGGCCCTGGGCTTTGTTTCGGCGGCGAACTCGAGGAGCCGCTCGAGGCTGCGAAGTGTTTGGGGTTGCAGAAGCCCCTGGATTCGGACATGGCCATCGACCGAAATTCTGCCGCTTCCTGGTGAGGCAGCGTCCGTCATGCTGCGGTTTGGAAGGGGGTGTGGTAGGCCGTGTCGTCGAGTTTTGTTCAGAGCTTTTTGTGAGCCCGCCTCGGCTGGCTGGCTGAAGTCGTCGATTACCTCGCGGTAGGTCACGTGTCTCCTGGATTTAAGTGGCTGGTCTTGGTGAAGATAAGGGCTGCGCTATATTATGATAATTTTAGTGGGCAAACCCGCTGAACGGCAAACTTATATGCGCTCTTCCTTCGTACTTTCTTCAGTTGAGCGAGACACGCAAGATTGACAATGAATAAGCGATTTCGCTTCCGGACGCACACCCTTAACGCGGCCGCTACTCCGGTCAATGACGTGCACTTAAACGTCCTCTGCCTTTAACTCTAGGCTAGCTTTCTGTAGTCTGTCTTGCAAACAGTACTTGGCTATGTCCTATATGCAATCCAGGCTTAGTTCGAGTCGTTGCTTTCTGGGTGGACTCTCCCTCCGCATCTTATTCTTAAAAAGCAGACGAACTAGGAGGAGTTCGAAGCGGAGAAAGCAGCTGTCAGATAGCACGGCACACTGGATTCGGTAGATTTGAAGGGGTTGCAACTGCGTGATTGTATTGCTTGTAGAACTCTGTCCTTCTGGCTCGGGCTTCCAGCCAGAGCCTTCTTTATAGACTATTCTGCAGGATTCAGGCTCCGTCACTATAGTGCTGAGGCTCACTGGCGTTCTGGCGGTGCTAGTCATCTAGCCAGCTCCGCTGACTAGATGCCCAGGGCCCCTGAAACCCCTTGTTTCTGACAGTGACTTTCCCGAATACAGGCGCCTCGCCCTTAACCTAACAGGCAATACCGAGAACGGAGTTATCAAACTGGACTCGGATACCGATGCGTGTAATTCGGCCCGACAGAGTTGCTTAGCATGATGGTGGACTGCTGGTTCATACCCAACATTGCGATTTGCTGTTGCCGGTTCCTCTCAGTGTGGGCATTCAGTGTTGCCGCAGTGACGACGCCGTTGTCAGTTGCCGCGCCATTATTGTCCCGGGAACCACCACCAACCAAAAGGCCTAAACACAACTTGAAGAGGAAGCCAATGCACATGGTGACGAATCGCAGAGACCTTCCTCGCGTGCTATCAAGGTTGAATTTGAGGAATGCTGAAGCCTTATTCCGTGTTAGTGAGGGAATATAGTGTATCTGAAACTGGGGAAAAGAGGCATAGAATACTTGCTAACTCAAATTCTGCTGTCTTAGCAAAGGCGGTAGAGACGGGTAAAGACAGATGGGATCCGAAGGTGGTACCTGGTTGGAATTTGTACATGGGAAAGGGAGAAGTCGACATTGGAGATCAGGTCAGCTTTTTTAGGGTATCAGGGCGGTATCTTGGAGGGACTATCTCCGCGGCCCGCCCTCTCCTTTTTTTTTCTGTGGCGTCCGCCGGCGTGAACCCCCACGCGGACCGAGACATCGGGGGCAAAAATGACTCACAACTCACCATACTTGGAGATTCATGGCAAGCTCCGTGTTAGAAGCACGGCATCTTGAACTGATGATGTTGTTGCAACTGTTGACAATGATTATAGTTGCGGACGGTGACAACGGAAAGCTGAATTGGCGGCGCTGCTTCAGTTCTCACGGCTGCCTTTCGGTTGAGCTTTCCGCTCTGATGGCAAGGGTGTCAAGCCACGTGCGCAGCGGAGAGGTGGGGGCGCGCCTCAAGGTATTTGACAAAACACCAACTATCCATCCTCTTGGCAGGAGCCCTCTAAAACTACAAAAAGGCTCGGGCTAGTGAACCACCAGCGTCTTCTCGTGCCCAGAGCCAGTACCAACTTCGACAACGCGCAATGTTTAACTTCAAGTACACCGCACTCAATGAGGGCGAGATCCGCATCATCGAGCTCCAACCTGGAGACGATATTCCGAATATACAGGGCTCCCTCAAGGTCGCTTCCATTGGAAGTTCCACCCCCAAACAATACAGCGCTCTCTCGTATTGCTGGGGCCCAGATTCGCAGCCACGCAGAACCATATCCCTCGATGACCAGTGGTTCGAGGTCCGCCAAAGCCTGTTGGGGGCTTTGCAGCAGCTCCGTTCCCGAGATGAATGCGCCCGCCTCTGGATTGACGCGATCTGCATCAACCAGGAGGACGAGGAGGAGAAGAAGTCGCAGCTACCTCTCATGTCCTCGATCTACTCCAAAGCCGAGACGGTGGAGATTTGGCTCGGGACCGGCGAGGACAATGGAGAGCTTGGACTTCGGTCCCTCGCCAGCGGAGAGCTCGAGGCGATTGCGACGCCCCGCATCGTCGGCGCTGTCATCCATCTCCTTCAACGACCGTGGTTCTCGCGCACCTGGGTCATTCAGGAGTTAGTTCTCGCAGGTGAGGGACAAGCATTTGTCAACTGCGGAAATGCCCGGGTCAGTTGGGATGCGTTATCACTCGGTATAGCGGAAATCTCCAGCACATTCTGTCTCAACGGCGCCTTCCTCAGGGGCCTCGTACCGCAGAAAGAACAGCACAAAGTTCCTCCGACAGCACCAGGTTCCGATTTTGAGCTTGCTCTGTTGAGGAACATGCTCTCCGCCGTGATGGTATCCCGCGGCATGGCTGCTATGATGCTCTGTGGCATACGCACCGCGTACTCTGACAGATCCGCCGCGTCGAGGCCGAAGCCAAACTCGGCCGTCGGCGCGATTCTCCGCAGTTCTAGGTACGCCCAGGCTACGTTGCCGCGGGACAAGATATTCGGCCTATGCGGCTTGCTCGGAGCCTCGGCGGTGGAAGGGCTCATGAAGTCGTTCGACAAGGCGGCAGACGAGGTTTTCTTTGCCGCCACGCTGCACATTCTGCAAAACGACACGCACCCCAACATGTACCACGAGTACCCGACGATACCACCATCGAGGGCCGAGAAAAGCAGCGTGCCGTCGTGGACGCTAGACTTTTCCTTCACCGGCACCACGTACGCCGAGCTGCGTTTCACCTCGCTCACCAAGTTCCACGTTGCCAGGGAACGACAGGATAAGCTCATCTTCAGCAGTGATGCCAAGGAGCTGACGGTTGACGTATGCATCATTGATACCATCACCAACGTTATTGACCACGCCGCCGTCGCTCGAGTTCCCGACACCCCCGCTGCCTGGGACGCGTTCTCCCTCCGCTTCCGCGAGGCTGCGGGCATTGACAAGGAGACGGTCTTGGAGATGAGCTGGTACGACAGGTACAATGTCCAGTCGTTCGTTGACGGTCTCAACCTCATCGCCTTGCTGGAAAATGCCCTCGAGCTCTATCAGCAACGCCCAGCATGCCCTGCCACGCAAGGTACGGCTGCATCCTTTTGGACAGCGGTCGTCTCCGGCCTCGTGGAGGACCACGGAAACGGCGCAGGCATGGCGCTCCCCGACACCAGCCAGCTCACCGAGCACGGCGAAATTCTCCTCGGACTCCGCAACGCCGCCGCCGCGACCCCCAATTCCAGGCTCAACGAACTCATCGCGCAGGCCCTTAGGCTGCCCGACCCCAAAGGCGCCAGCGCCGCCGTCACGCGGCAGTTTCACGCCCCAGCGCTGTTCGCCGGCCTGCAGCAGGCACTCGTCCCGCGCGGCTGCAACGTGCTCAGCGGTTTCTACGTGACCAGCAAGGGGCTCTATGGGCTATGCCTCCCGGGCGCGCAGGCAGGAGACGTGATCGCCAGGCTGTTTCGGGGGACCGGATTCGAGATCCCCATGGTGCTCAGACCCAAAGGACACAAGAGGTATTCGGTAGTCTGCGCAGCTAGCGTGTTATTAGAGGGTTGGGAAGAGGTCTGTAGGGTAAGGAAGACGGTGGATCCGGAGGAGGTGGTGCTGGTGTAGGCTGTGGAGGGTGCCTATCTTAATTACTGTAACGGGGAATCTATAGGTTTAGGCTTATTTCTTAACCTTACTACATGTATAAAAGGGGCTTAATGTACATCCCTGTCAAAAAGTATGTGTGCACAGGCCACTTTCACAACAAATTTCACGACGCGTCGCGACTACCTCCCTTTTTCTACCACCTACCATTATGTTGAACTTCAGGAACCCACAGGCCTGTAGTACAGGGCTGTGGCTCAGAGGAAGAATTGCCGTACTGGTCCAAGCTGGCTACAGTGCCGTAGGCACTGTAGGAAGCAAACAAAGGCCTGTATTACAGAGCAGTGCCACTGTAAGAAAGGTTGCTACAGTGAATCTTACCACTGTAGAACAAGAGGATCCGAAAGGCAGTGCCTTATATAATGACTGGAATGGAGTGGAATTGCTTACTTGACTAGAATTACATACAGGAGAGAATAGGGCCTGTTATAAGCCGTGGGAGGCTCTGGGAGGATTCCAGAGCCTTCTGTGAAGTGGAACTAACTGTTTCGTGCGACGAATCTGGGCACACAAAATTTCCGTTTTTGTACCCAGCTAATGTGACACGGCTCACCCCGGCTCAGGCTCGGCTCAGGCTCGGCTCAGTCCCTGCTCAGGGTTTGCTCAGGTTTGCTCACCTTTGCTAACCCTAGTTACCAAGTTCAGCAGGCTACGACACAGCATGCTGAATTGCTTCAACTCCAGCCGAGTGGGCCCAGAATTGGTCCCATATGAAAATGGCCAAAGTCGGTCCCTTGTCACAGCACGAATAATGCATCGTATTGTACATACCCTTAAGGGCCTGGTACACGTCTACCACAGTAGTGCGTCGCTGCGGCGGGGGTCAACATGATCATCGCGAAATTCACACCAATTTCGCTGTCGGCTATATCATGTAGTCCATCGCGAACCTGGATAGCGTACCTTGTCCGCGCTTGGATGACGGTTACGTTTCTGGGGGTGATGCCGGATCCCAGTGTTGATAGGAAGATCATTTCCGGCAGCGTAAATTGCCCCGTTAGGCGTTACTGTCAATTGTGTTTGCTAATAAGACCCCAGAGGATCAAACTGACTTGCACCATCCTCGACAGCGTTGCCGAAACGATCGACGACACTCCTTACATCATCTCGGCCCCCTTGACGACTGAGCCCCGCATGACATCCCAACGCTGGCGACGGATGAAAGCGTGGGAACACTCGTGCCGGGCCCTTGCCGAGCGCATGTACCCATCGCAGCAGATGCCTTATCCCCCGACGGGCGAGAAGCTATCTGAAGCCTATTGGCGCACCCTCATCTTCGGCACTAACTCCGAACAAAAGGGGTGTGATCCGGCGTCCCCGGAGCTGGGACAGACTTACAAGACATGGGTCTCCGCCTTCAGCACCTCCTACGACGTCACGAAAAGCCTCGAAGAGCAAGCACCCGGCGGAACTGGCCAGTTGGACTTGGAAGCATTATACCAGAGTATTAGGCTCGTGGCTCAGGCAGAGGAAAGTTACCCATTTGAGGCGGCCTTCCGGGACTACCCGGGTGGACGAAAGTTCTGCGCGATAAAAAAAGGGTACCTTGGCTGGGTGTCTGTAGCCGCTCGAACTGGGAACACGGTGTGCTACTTTGAGGCGAATCCGCTCCCCTTTGTGATTCGGAGGTGCGAAATGCAAGGATATCGACTGATTGGGGATTGCTACCTCTATGGCATGATGCGCGGTCCTCCACGAGGTCTGCCGATGAAGAAGATTGTGTTGTTTTGATGGGCGATTGGTTTCAGCGTAATTAGGACACTCCCCAGAACGAAGTAGAAGGGGATTAAAGCGCCTTTTTTTTTTTTTTCTTTTTTGGCGTTTTGCTTTCAGTTATCAGCTTTATTTTCCCTAGTAGCGTAGGCACTGTTACGTCGACTTCAAAACAGCAAACTGACTTTCTCATTTGTCACAAGGGAGACCATAGCCATCGGCATAACCAGGTCTTTCTGGTCCCGCCCACCTTCGGCTTTTGCACTTTTGCGCAGGCATCGAATCTCTGCCCCTCGCCGTTGGCAGGGGCGGCTGCGGACCAGTCTGTCCCAGCCGGCAACCTATGGGGTTGTTTCCTTACTTATAGCGTAACCGTGGTTTTTACTTTTCTTTAAGATAATTTAAATTAATGTAGTTTTAGAGGGGCGGTAACGAGTGTGTGAGTTTAATTCACTTTTCTTCAAGCAAAACACGAGGTCATCATGGTACAAATATAGTACTTGTGGATATACCTAGGTACTTTAAGTTTGAAGGCCGGACCATGAATCTGCCGTACAGCTATTCAGCGACTTAAACTTACCAGGGCAACCCTAGCATCATTCACTGTCAACCACCCTCTGCGCAGGCTCCCCGCTTATTCCCTCCTCAAATCCCCTCCATCCACCAACTCCGGGTAAACTACACCTCCCGGTGACGTCACCAGCTCAAACCGATTTGCAGCATGGGCCCTCAAAATCCGAAAGGGTCCCAGCAGAGCTCTATATCCCGCTTTGAACACCCATACGGCCTCGCCGATCTCGAAGGGGAACTGTTTTTGAGGTTACCAGTAAGTAAGGTTGTTAGTCAGTTGCAGTGGGCGGCATTCCGGGGGTATGACGAGCCGAGGAAAGGGGAACCTACGTCTTTGGCATTGTCGTAGTTGTCTACGTGGGGTCTGTAGTGCTCGGTGGTCCCATCATCGTTCGTGTCATCTTTAGTGTTGTCCTGAGTCTGCTACTCCGTGAGTCAGAGTTGCACATCATGTTTGCCTGTTTCTTCTAGTCATGATTCGCCTACTTTCTGATCAGGCACTGGCTCATCCTCCGGTTTACCATCCGAGGATTGATCGCGGGGTGTTGGTGCGCTACTCATGGTGACGGAGGCTTGAATTCTGTTCCCTCCTGGCTCTAAAGTTGTATTCCGAGAGTATTTTGTTTAAGGAAAATGAACGAGGCTCCGCGATATGGAGGTAGCAAGGTGGTGTGTCTCACTTTTATGTCTCCTCAGGGACCCTTGACCACACCGAAAACCGAAGGTGCGTAATCAGGCGCCTGCAGGTGTCCGATATGGTGGTGACACAGCGTATCCAGTTTCTGAACACCATTGCAATCCGGGTGGGTGGCCGCAGAAACTCATTCGTTGCCGTGGCCCTCGGCCGCCTCACTTTCGGAATGTGCTGCACTAGACCCAAAATAGCCGGGTTACCACCCGCGGAGGGGTGAATTGAGGCCTGGTTTTCAAGTGCCATCTCTCTCTGTGCACAAGTTCTCCCGCAATCATCGCTCCCACTCCAACCCCTGTTTCTACCACAACAACAATAAGTTCCAACCATGTCAGGGTCCAATGGTAAACCCCCTGTCAGCCACGAATCCCTCCTCGCCAAAGAGCTCTCTGATTACCGCCCCAGACGAGCCCGGCGCTATGCAGCCATCAACGTCCTCCTTCTCTCCTGGGAAGACGACGACATTGGCGTTGCCGACGAGATCTCGGCATTGGGCGACATGTTTCGCCACGACTTTAACTACGCCGTCTGGCCGTACAAAATCCCCTCGCAGGATGCTGAAACCTCGCTAAATTTCACAATCGCTCGCTTTGTCAGCTCGTTCGGGCGCGAAGATAGCCTCATAGTCGTGTACTACGGTGGACACGGCGGCCCGAAAGTCGCCACCAAGAGTCCCTGTACCTGGGCAGCGTGAGTGATTGCTCCCCTCGAGCCCCCCCTCACCCCTTGATCTTGACGTAAATCGTGAACGGGTGTCGCTAGCCAAATCGTCGGCGGCCCTTCACTGGATTGGTCCGTCATCCAACCCCAGCTGACCGCTCTCGCCTCTTGTGATGTTGTGATTCTCCTCGACTGCTGCTACGCCGGCCAGGCAGCCCGTGGCCGGACAAGCCGCTACGTAGAGCTCCTCGCCGCGACAGACAAGGACCAAATGACATCAACGGGGAATCACAAGTGGCCGTCCTTTACCAAGGTGCTACTAGCCGAGATGAAGGCCATGCTGAGCAGAGACGGCCTCGTTATCCTCCACGGCCTCCACAGCCGCTTGGTGGAAGAATCAGCTGGTCTCCTGCGGCAGCCCTTTTACGTCTGCTTGTCTGGACGAGACGGCTCCGCGGGGTCCATCAAGCTGTCCAAATTTGGCGAATTAGTACCAGCGTCAAACTCATCTACATCCTTGGGCTCGGTCTGTCTCCGGCTGTCGCTCGTGGATTCCCTCGATGTGGATGCCTCCGCGGCGCTGGTAAAATGGCTGACCAGAGACTCCCCTTCATCGATCCAGGATATTCAACTAGTAGATCAAGCCTTATCAGATGCTCAAGAGGCCAGAAATCTCTGCGAATACCTTGTCCCGTCTGGCAGAAAATGTAAAGGTTTAACTAGATCAGCGACCGGTCAGGTACCACTGCCCATCATTTCGGATCGGGGGCAGCAGGAAACGAAGAGAATGGAGGGTGAGCTCCGGAGGGCCCTGTCACGAGTACTCCCAGGCGGCCTGATGCCGTCCTCGACAACCACCATCAACGGCATCCTCTCAGCTGTAAACCAGGTGACAGCAAACCTGGTGTCGTTCGTCACCGACTCCCTGGGAGACCTCAATAGCGTCACCGCCCAAACCCTGCTGCAGCAGCACCAACAAACCACTTCCACCAACCAGGCATCATCCAACCCCATCATGGACGACCTTCGAAGCAGAATCTCGATGCGCCTCGCCCTCCTCAGCAACAACCCCCCAAACATCCCCATCTCCGTCTCCTTCTCCGACACCCCCTCAAAACAGCAACGTCTTCGCATCGGCAAGTCCAGCGATACCACCGTCATCGTTGAGTACGTCTACTACGACGAATCCGAACAACAAGAAAACGCACAAAAAAACCTCTGGCACCAAGCCAACCGCATCCTAGCCCTCCACTCGGAACCTAAAACCCCCTCCTTCCGCTCGCTCCACGGCATCGGCATCCTCCGAGAAACTCTTTGCGGCCCTCGTTACGGTTTCGTCTACTCACTCCCCTCTCATCTCGCTGGCACTAAGCCCTTAAAATTTGCGCTCCTATCGGACCTCCTCGCGCAGCTCAAAGTCGTCCCTCTCGAGGCTCGCATAGCTACGGCGAGAGCACTTTGCGACGCTGTGCTACATCTGCATTCGATTGGGTGGTATCACAAGAACCTCCGCAGCGTCAACGTCATTATATTCGGCACGAGCGAGACCGAGATCAAAAGTAAGGGCGAGGAGAAGAGAGGCAGAGAAAATTCCACCAATTGGGACTTGACTAACCCCTATTTGATCGGCTTCGATTGCTCTCGTCCTTCGGATGCCGAGACGCGGAACACAGTGGACTTTTCGATAAAGGACAACATCTACCGGCACCCTGAGCGATGGGGACGATCCGCGAGGTTTGATAAGCGGCATGATCTTTACGCGCTTGTATGTGTACTTTGTATCTCTCGGACTCCTAGGAAGGAGTGATGATGACTAACACACCTTCGCAGGGCATCATCCTCCTCGAGCTTGGGTGCTGGCGGACGCTCCCCAACATGGACGCGAAGCGCCAGGGCTTTCAGGATGTTAGGGACCCGGGCGTGTTGCATGACTTTTTGCTCAAGACGGCTGCGGAAAAGTTACCTCACGCCGCTGGGACGAGATACTCGCGGGCTGCCATGGCGTGCTTGGCCAAGGCGCATCCCCAGATAGAGGGGGAAGAAGGTTGGCGGTGGCAAAAGATGGTTCGTGAAACGGTCTTTGAATGCTTGGATGTGAGTCCTGTGTCGACTTGAGTCTCTGAGCGAGTTGGACCTGTGAGGAAATCTATGCGATGATAGATAAGTAAGGTGCATGAGATTTGAACAAAAGTAGGTAAAAAAATCCCCCAGAAATGACAAACTGGACCTTTGACCCTCCGGAAATATCAGTCTGTGATTGTTCCCATCATGGCCGCCACCTCCTCATCCTCAGCAACTTTTAGCCTGATCAGGTCCTGGGGTGTGACCCCCTCATCGACCCCTGGCCAGGTCCCTACACTGTCATTTCCAGCGCTCCCTTCCCCGCCTTGCCGCAGTATTAACATACGACACGCAAGATGGCGCATGACGATCCCTTTGAAGAGGCCATCACCCCTCGCTTGATGCCAGCGCAGAAGCTCCTCCGCCACAGGTAACGCCTGGGCCCTCCTCCGGGTGGCCGTTGCGTTCTGTTGGTATTCAGCAGCATTGAGTCCATTGACAAGAGACAACATTCTTCCCTGTGCGCATGCAAGTTGAAGCGGTAGCAACTGCAGTTGACCAACCCTCAGAGGAATAGAGGCATCGGAGCCAGCTTCGAGGAGGAGACGAACGGCTTCCTCATGCAACATCAAGGCTGCCTTGTGGATGAGAAGGTAGCCCTCCTTGCAGGGCGAATTGACGTGTTTTGCGAATTGAGGGTGGGTGAGGAGGCTGCGGATGTGTTCTCGGTGTGTTCGGCGATCAACGACGTCGCCTGGGCTATGGGGCGGAGGTATTGCTGGCTGACTTAGCTCGGCGGAAATAAACGTCGTTAACGAACGGTCGAGGACATCGACGAGGAACGAATCCTCGTATTCGTGCTTGAGCAGCAGCTCGAGCATGGCGTCTGTTTGTAGGTGGCCTGTTGTGAGCCACTGCAACGGTGTCATGCCCGTCGCGGCGTCTTTGTACAACAAGTTGGCGCCGAACTCCACCAGAAGCGCCATCATCTCGGCAGATCCTGAAACGGCGATGCAGTCGCGGATGGCCGTCATTTCCAGCTCCTCAACTATCTGATACGGCTTATTGACGTCAAGACCTCGCTCGAGTAGCACGCGAGCACCAACAAGTGACCCTGACACGATGGCGGCGGTAAGTATATTCCCCTGGAACCCTCGATCGCGCTCGAGTTCCTCGATTGTGTACATGGCTGCCAGCCTCCGCAGGATGCCACACCAGATTGGGTTATTCCCTACCATGGACAAAGCACTTTCCAGGACAGAGTCCCTGGCGAATCCGGCGGGGACACGCTTGATGAATTCTTGCGGTGCTGCTGCAGTGACTGCCTCGATCAAGTCCATGTCTCCGTGTGTCCGTGCATTTGTGATGAGGGTTTCCAGAGGTTCGTTATCCCCGTCCCGCGCAGTGTCAAATTCAAGCAAGCCATGATCGATGCAGACTTGCACAGTCCGTTGGATTGCCCTGGTGTGCTCACTGCCGTGGGCGATCCAGTGCGAGAATGGCCTTTGGACCGGATGAAGCCGGGTCAACGGGCTGTCCGTATCGAGATTGCCCTTGAAGTGTAGCAGAAGGTCCTCCAGGATCTCCCAGAAAAAGTGGCTGATAGCGGTGAAAAGCCACGCAGGGTCACATTCGCTGCAGTGAGGCAGTAATAGTTGCACCATCGGCCTGTTGCGCGTTGTTATCGCCCAGGCTACCGGCGATCCACCCAACCGGATATCGTGGTCGTCCCACTTGAACTCGCGTGGTTTTCCATCGTGAATCGGCGCGCCAGCCGATAAAATGAGAGCGACGGCATCAGGGAGGTCCTGAAAAGGCATGAAGATACAAAAGTGCAGAGGTGTGATATCGCTCGAACCAGCTGGCGACAATGGAACGCCATACTGAACCAGGATCCTCAAGGTCGTGAGACTTCCGCCGAGACAGGCGTAATGGGCTGCACTGAAACCAAGCTTGGACTTCGTGTTGGCTTCCACGACGAACTTGGCGAGCAGGTCCTCAACGGTGACGTGATCGCCAAGCCAGGAGACGAGATGAAGCAGCGGAAGCTCATCCACTAGATCCTCGTTGAAAAGGGAAAGACGAAAGAGAAAACTCAACGACTCAACAGCCGGGGAAGACCCCAACAATTTCCGGGCCCGCTCTATCGCACTCGTGTTGTGGTGCTGGATTCGCCGCAGAAGATATAGCTCTGTAGGCACCGACGAAAGTGCCTCTTCAACTTCACGACCCTCCAAGTCGCTGGCTTCGGGACTGGGATCCTCTCCCAAAGCAGCATAGACGCGATGATACCAAAGTGCGGCCTTGTGCATGCCGCCCACAGCCGCCTGGAGTAGCCAGTGCGAGACTTTGGCAATATCATGGTTGACGCCAAAGCCGAGCGTGTAGCATTCTGACAAGGCCATGGCTGAGTGGGCTCGAAGAGGTGTTGAGATGCCTTCGCGCGTTGCGAGACTGTGGAGATCGGCGAAGACTACTTTCCGGAGCGTGTCTGGGACTTCATCGAATATACCACCATTCAAAAACATACTGGAGTCCCGGACCTAAAGTTAAACGAGCGTCAGCTGTGCGGAACCACCACAGCTCCGTCTTGGACAGCCTACACTGATTCCAAGTAGGGGGCCCTCGAGATACACGCACCACGTACATCGTAGAGAGAATTCCGGGAGGTCCACGCCGCCAGTGCACCATCAAAGAGATCCAACAGGGACCCAAAGCTGCTGACTTCCGAAACGGTCTTGAAGCTTGGTGCCCAGCTGTCCTCATCGTCGTCACTTCCGGAGAACGTGGCGGGAAACAGATCCCTGGCCATAACCGGCAGATCTTGAGAAGAATGCGTAGCAGCATCATCTTTCGATTGTTTCTCGTTGATGAGGACCGTGAGATCGACCATGGGCTTCCTTCCGGATGGGTCGTCCTGTAGAGTGCCCTCGAACAAAGCGGCAAGGGCGTGCCGCTGCTCGTAGTCGTGGTTAGACATGTCCTGAACTTCTCGAAGAGCGTACGAGCAGAGTTCGTTCGGGCGTAAGCGGTTCAGGAAGTCCACCATGGTTTCGAGGTCGGCCGGAGCGGATGAGGAATCGGAACCAAGCCATGTGATGTCAAAGAATCTTTTCCCGAGCCTCAAGAGGACCTCCCATGCCAAGAGACCAAAGGAAAAAACATCGGTCAACATGGCAAGCTCAACGGTGAAGTGCTCATCGCGAACTGCACTTCCTGTCCGGACCTCAGGGGCAGAGAGTAACGGGGTACCGACGGGGACTTCCACCCTGGCTGGGCTATCCTCGTCCGCTGTTGCAGGAGCAATGATGGCCTGGCCAAAATCTGAGACCTTGGCGAGCCAGCTCCCATCCGCACAAGAGAATACCAGAACATTCTCGGTTTTGACATCACCATGACATACTTTGAGCTGGTGGAGGGCGTCGAGCGCGCGGGCGACCTGTCCCACCAAGTCAATCCGTACGGTAAACGATGTTCCATGGCCAGTCCTGCCGTCTGCCAACAAAAATGACTTGAGAGATCCCAGCTGCGAATATTCCAACACGAGCGCCAAGTCGGGATCTCCGTTGACTTGACCAATGCAGATGCCGAGGAGGTCGATAATTCCAGCGTGCTTGCGAAATTTACGGTGTCCGAGGATGCGAAGCTCGAGTACCAGCTGGTCGAAGTGTCGCCTGAAGACGTCGCTATTTCGTCCTGGTACCGCTCCGGAGAGGATTCGGCTGCGCTTCACAGCGACGGCTCGGCCCGTGCTGTTGTCGGCACCGATCTCGACGATGGCGTACCCTCCTGACCCAGCTTGTCGAACGGAAGAACCAGTGAGACCAAGATCGAGAAACCTGTACACTTTGAGGTCTGGCACGCTGAGGGCCGCGAGGAAGTTCAATGCGGTGAACGGGGTGGCCAACTCGCGCTCCGACTCGGAGTTGGGGGTTGGTGGGCCCGGCGCTGTCGAGGTGCACCAAAGTGATAGAGACATGGCTGGTCTCGAAGAAGAGCACTGCCAGCGCGAAGAAAAGACGGCGCGGGTGTCTGAGAAACCACAGTCTGCCCTTTGTGAGAGAAAAAAAAACTGGGAAATTGAGCAAGGCTCTCGGCCCCATCCTGCATTCCTAGCACCCGACACCACTCTAACTTGCAGGTGCGACCCGAAAATTCCAGGCATGGGTGCCTTACAATCCAGGCTGCCTTTGGGTCACACGGCTGAACCCTCGAGGAGATGGGTGCCTGAAAGTGCCCGATGGCGGCTTCCTCATTGCTACTGGACGTCATCTCTCCAAAATGCATCCAACCTGCAGGAAAGTGAGGCGACAAGTTCACTTCGCCACTCTCAATCCTATCTAACAGCATTTGTCGTCTTCAGAGCTTCCTGGGAACTGAAGTTGTCCAAGTGTGGTGTCAAGTTCTGATCAAAATCAATTGCGATTGTCGTTGCTCTTGCCAAATTGATGGGGCCGCGCATAGGCCTCATTCAAGTGATACGTCGAAAGCCATGTCTCATTCCGTTCCCGCAAACCACCTCAACCTGCGACGTACGTTACAACTAAGGGCCAACGACTGTTTCTTCCGATGCTAATCCTTGCGTTTTCATAGTTGAACAGTACAGGGAAGGATATCCCCAGCTCGCTGCGTTTGTCAAGCTAGACAGATGCTTCAGCACGTGGAAGCGCTTCGATTATCTCCACATCCGGAATCTTCACGGTTTGCAAGATGAGCTCGTCGAGCTGGAGCTCCGGCTCAACGCGCTAGATAGTGCCGAAGCTGTGCGGCTCAACCTATCTAGCCGTCGGCAAAATACGAATCATGAGCGGACCGACCTCCTAGCACAGATCAGACTCAAGATCGAACAATACGGTACCTACATATATCTTCAACTCAGACTCGGCATCATCTTGACAATTTGCTAACATACATTGCGCCAAAGATAAACATTTACTGGCATATCACCAGCTAATGCTACTGCCCGAACCCCAGTCGAAACACCGACAAAGCATAGCGCGTTGGGTGTTTGGGAACAACCCTTGTACGGTCCGAGAGCGCATGCTTTCTCGCAAATCTCCAAGACAGCGACTTTGTGGCTTTGTCTCCGCCCGAAGATGACAACGCGGTACTGGAAGATGCACTTGACTGGGCCCTGAAAAGGTTCCCACGGTTCAGCGCATTACTTTCGTCAAGCCGAGTAAGTACATAGATGGCTTGAGAACCACCTTTACATGCTAACAAATATGGGAATAGAACCAGACCGATGACCCCAACATCTTCCTGTGTCCTCCGTCGGTGTTGAGGGCTATCGTCAGATACTTCATTGCCGTCCTAGTCCCACTCTGGCTGGCAGCCCATGTCTTGATTCTCGTCAGCTTGCCCACTGGCACCAGCCGAGCTGCCACCTTCTCCATCTTCATTCTTATAACTTCTTTCATTATCAGTTCAACGACCAGGGTCAGCAAGTACAAGTTAATACTGGCTCTCCTAACGTAGGTCTTGGCCCCCTCTCTCTCATTGCAATAAAATCATGGCAAAAATTGCTAACCGTTGAGGCCTCGCCTTTGTTTGTGTGATTCAGATATGCAGCGGTACCTACAGTCTTCCTGGGAAGCGAGACGAAGTCCGTTTGATAACTTCCAGACAGGCACAAGTCCCAATGTTGTGCCTGCTCTCAAGAGTGTCACTATACTTTCATCCCCTCCCCAAGAAACATCAAAAGTCTCCCGTCAAAGTAGCTCCAGAATTTCACTGCCTCATCTTATCGTCACATAACCAACGCGCTCGACTATTGTGGAACACAAAACCAGGGTGTTTTCGGCCGCTTGTTGGCCGTTCGGCAAAAGAGTGATGGAATTGCTTATTCTAGACAAAAAGGAGAGAGGGGCAGAGAGCCAGTATTATAGTGGTGAAAGTGGGGAGTCACGTGGCTAACCAGGTGACCGTTTGTTTCACAACTATCTCCACCGTCATCACCTCCCCATATATGACTCCGTGGACATACGTATCGCCAATGAGCCGATACTCCCCCATCGCACCGCGGCTTCGCAGAATAAACGGCGTTCTCCCCCCTTCCAAAATCCACACCTCGTCGCCAGACTCAAAATCACGGTTGGCGACGCCAAAATGCCAATCCGAGGTGACAAAAAACATTTTGGACCACCCTGCAAACAGCCTATGGATCACCAAGCCCAGCCCAGCCGCCCCGGACGTTGGACTTGGGTTTTGCGATTCCTCCAGAGCATCCAAGACTTGATCGACCGAAGAGAACCACTCACTCCTGTCACCTAAAGACGCTAGGAGCTCCGCAATAACATCCCCGCTTCCCTCGTGCATCTCTTCCAGTTTCTGAATCCGGCTAGCCAACGCCGCAGTCCACCACTCGCAAAAGGCCTCACCGTAACTTTCGCTTAGGATATTATACGGAAAGATGTTGGCGGTGAGCGTCCGGGAGAGCGCTTGCTCGGCAGCTTCATCAGTCGGTTCGTAGATCTCGTATTCGGAAAGCATCCGTAAAAACCATTCCAGATCCATCCGCTTATCGAGGTAAAGCCGGGGTCCTATGTGCGAGACGGTAGACAGTGTGACACCGCGGAGAACGAGCGCGTTGTCATCCGTGAGACGGAAAACCGATGTTGGCGATTTGGTATTTGACGCGTTGAACCACCTCGTAGGATGTCCCTCTCGCCTCTGGCTGAACTCAATGATGGCCGGGCAAGAAGCAACGGAGAAATCGGGGACCCATGACGGCAGGGTGGTGATGGTTCTCTCCTCTGCGGGTTCGATGGAGTTGAAGAGGTTCAGATAAGGCATGTTCTTTACCATGAGCCAGGCTGTCCGGGTGTACACCTTGGCGCCACTGAGGAGGTAGTCGGGCCTTATCGGGTGGGCGGAGCCGTCATCTGCCCTGAGGATGCGCGAGACCAAACCGTGGTAGCCATATATATAATCCCATTTTTCGACAAACCCGCGGCCTCGCATTCCACCAACCAGATTAAACAACAGGATGTGGACGCGCTCCGCATCGGTCGTAGGTTCGTACCTGTGATGGATGGTCTTCCCTATTTGCAGACCGCGGAAGTTGACCACGGTCTCGTCCTGAATTCTCGAGAGGCTGTGGGTAAACTGTAGCACGTCGGTAAAGCAAGAGCCTATCCCTCGTTCGACAAAATACTATCCATTTATCGCAATTTTCTATAGTTATTGTAGATTAACTATTGGTATATTAATACGCTAGGTAATCGTTAATTCCGCCATGCGAATTTCCCTCATTTCATTCTCCACCAAGACATATGCGTCCTCTTGTGATTCCAATACGGGTATAGGTACTTCTCTTCTGATAAGGACGGTAAGCTGACTGTGCGAGGATAGCTGGTTGGCGGCTGGTTGACAGCTGCCAGGACTGTGAAGGCTGGCGGATTGGCTGGCAGTTGGCTAGCAACTGTCCGGCCATTGACGTATCGATAAGGCTGACGCGTGGGGGAGATCAACCCCACCATCGCGCGTTCGGTATGAGGAGAGGCCTTTCCTTCCTCACACCACAATCGGACCAAATTGTTGGCCACAACTATCGTACCCTCGGTATAGTGAATCATGCCTCCGGTCACACTGACATTAGGACTGCGGAAGCTATGTTGAAGACCTAGGTCTTCCAGAGACAAAGGTATTACGACCTGCACCCGACACAGGCCTCGAGAGGACTGGCGCGGGTTAAGACAGAACGTATGGCAGGACGCTAACAGGTAAGGGGCGTTCTGAAGACGGTTTGTTGAGCTAGCACTCCTAGACGGGGGTTCAATGTCACTGTAGGTCGTTGTCACTATAATGCACAGAGGTGAGTCTGAACAGTAGGATATAAATGAATAATTGAATATTAGCGTGAGGAACTAAAGTCCCTTACGGTGGTTGTGGGCATAACCATGGCTATCTATACTAACTAACTGGGAGGTACTCTATACTTTACTTATAACGTTGTAAGTGCTTGTTATGCGAGTACTTTGCACTGTGTAAGCGTTCTGCTCGTGAGGTTTCTCCTACTTGTGATACGAGCACTCAGCATGCCACAAGCAGCACCTTATTAGTCGTAAGGGCTTCAGGTCTTTACACCTTTAGCTTAATACGTCTGGACAGTATATACTGTCTTCCTGCACTATTCCTTCTGCGGGGGATTTATCGGGCTGCCCTAGTTTAAGTGACGGCTTATAAGATCGTCATACGATTCCCCCTCTTTAACGTTCTTTTCCTATAAAGAATTTAAGAGGTAAGTTTCTCCTTTCACCACTTTACTATATAACAAGTGTCCGGCTTCTAAGTCTTAAAATGGGAATAGGGTAGAAGTACTAACTATCACCTGAACTTTACAGCTTATATACACACGTTTAGTAGCGAAATGTCCCCTTGTTCTTTTTATAAGTTTACCGACCTTTTACTTGTCTGTCGGGTTTTGAACCGGTCTGACAGTTACGATTACTGTTTGGAGAGGTACTGGCCTTCTTAATGTGACACTTTTAGTGTTAGTGAAGCGAAGTTAAAGGCTCTTCTTATTAAAAAGCAGAGCCTTAACTTATAAGTTAAGTCTATTACTTAGTAACTTTATAAAGCTACTATTAAGCTTTAAAAGGCGTTAGTGCGCCTGGCGCGCCTTTATAAGTAACGGTTCTGCCTTAAGGACCAGGTTACGAAAGTGTTTAGTTATGAAGTGGAGCTGTTAGAGTTCTAGGAAAGTAAGGAGGTTAAGCTGAACGTTCCTCTTAAAGACGTGGAGTCTTTCGACTGGGAGAACTTTCTAGTAGGGTCTTTATAGTAAGTAATTACTTTATAACTTAATTTATAACTGCCTTTTTTAGTAAGGGATCGTGGGTTTAACTTCTTATAAGGGTTTTAGTGACTTTTTCGCTTATTTTTCTTTTACTAACTTTTCTTCTTAATAGTACTTATTTTCGTGTAAAGCTTACTGGGAACTCTAGAGGCTTGGCCTCCTTATTAGGTCTAAGGTCCTTATAATCTTAGCTAAAGGTTCTGATAAATATCCTCCTATACCTATTAAGGAGTTTCTTACTGTTTCTTAAGCTTTAAGTCTTATAATAGTCTTACTCTTCAGTATAGTAATTTAGATATTAGATCTTATCTTATTTCTAGTTCTTATCGTTAGCTTTAATCAGTTTAGATTCTTTTAGTAAAACTCTGTAATTAAGTCTAAGCACTTAAGGTTTTTAACTAGTTCTTATAAGTTACTCTTAAGGCCGTAATCTAACTACTTAATAAGATATTTAAACGTGTTTTTCCCTTTTTGTAAATCCACAACTTCCTTAACGTTATACTTATCCTTATCGGCATCGATCTTAATCTTCTTTTCCAGAGGAACTTTCTTTAGGGCGGGTTCCAAAAGTGAGATATGAAAAACCTTAGTCCGTATCTTTATGCTGGCGGGTAGGTTTAATTTGTAATTGGAGGTGGCGACCTTTTTCTTAATTTAGAATGGTCTGTACCTTTTAAAGTCGAGCTTTTTATTAAGTCGTTTCGAATGCAGGTTTTATAAAAAAAGGTAGACGTGGTCCCCCTTCTAAAGAGTTAGTCCTTTAACTCGTTCACTATTATAATAAAGTCCTTTTTTAAGTACTAGTTACTTAGTTTAGTGTTTATTAGTAAACTTTTTCATTCATTCGCATATAAACTTAAGTTCGGCTTATAAGTAGTTATGCAGTTCTTACATCTAATCTACGCGGACTGCAGCTTAAGGGGCGCCGGTAGGCGGGCCTTAACGGAGTTTAGGCTCCTTACTGTAATTGGCGAAGAACGGTAATATACCTATTAACTTAACTAACGTTATGTTATAAGCTATCTATACTATTAGTAATAGTTTAAACTAATTATCTTATTTAAAGTTAACGTATACTTAAAGATACGTTATAAATATCTGGTTAACTTGTTCCGTTTAGCTGTCCGTCTGTAGGTAGAATACTGTTAAAAGTTTACTCTTTACACCTATTCTCTACATTAGTCTTTACTAGAACTTTAACACGATTAGTTTATCTCGATCTGTGATAATGTTATTTAGCTAGAGGTGTTGTGAAATTACCTTTTTTTCGAAGATATAAGCGAGTTATTCCGCTGTTATGTTCTTTAAGGTTGGTAGAAAGTAGGCCCACTTTGTTAATCTGTCGACCACTATAAGGATCTGATTATAGGTGACTCCTGTAACAGGGTCCTTAGACTCTGGGATCCTAGTAACGAAGTTGAGCGAGATGGAGCTTTATGGTGCCTGTGGTACGGGGAGTGGTTTGAGTAGTCTATACGGTTTGTAACGTCGGTTCTGCTTTCTATAGCAGATGTTGCAGTTGTCGACCACTTCCTCAACTAGCTTCTTTATTCCCGGGAAGGCGTACGCTTGTTGGGCCTGTGTGAGAGTCTTGGCCTGGCCTATATGTCTTCCGAGCCGGGACTTGTGGACCTGCTGGACGTACTTCTTCCGTTTGTCCGGGTCATGAATGTACGGTTTCTCTTAGTACCAGAGCCTTGCTCCTGGTTCAGGCGCGCTGTCTACGCCTTCTGGCAGCTGTTCTAGCTGATAACTGGTTTCGTCGTGGTTTGGATGCATCGGGCACTCCTTCCTATAGTCTTGTACGTGCCCTGAGAAGTCCTCTGAGGGACTCTGGTTCCTCACGCTAGTATTCAATTGTTCATTTGTGTCCTACTGTTTAGACTCACCTCTGTGTATTATAGTGACAACGACCTACAGTGACATTGAACCCCCGTCTAGGAGTGCTAGCTTAACAAACCGTCTTCGGAACGCCCCTTACCTGTTGGCGTCCTGCCATACGTTCTGTCTTAACCCGCGCCAGTCCTCTCGAGGCCTGTGTCGGGTGCAGGTCGTAATACTTTTTGAATCTTGTATTATATTAGTAACTTTTTATAAATGGTGGTTAGGGTAGTGCTTTAGGTAATCCCTATAATAATAGATTGAGTGACAAGGCGGGCTTAAAGAAATACTCCTTCTACTTTAGTAAATACATTATTAATAACACCTTTATAAATTGTTCAACATTACTCCTTTTTAAACGCCTGTCTTTAGCCGAAAATGAGTGTGTATCTGTCAGATATGACAGCAATTACCACATGTCAGAGCAATGAACGTTCCGTGCTTTTTAGTGCAGTAGTAATGCGCAACAGTATCACTCTAGGGCGGGTTCGCGTGCGGGAAATCTGTCAAACGTTTGGAATGTTCGTTGACTTGTACCACGGCAAGGGAAAAGAGAGCAAGTAGAGGTGCAGAGAGCACGAGATGGTCAAGCATTGAGATATCCACTGCTGCAAGGGAAATGGAGCAAGCAGAGGGCGTAGAGAGGGCGGCAGAAACACAAGGAATGGGGAAGAGAGGCAGCAAAATAGTCGGATCGGCGTAAGCTTTTCAAATTTTTCTGGGGCCCGCCCTAGAAAGTCGTAGGGAAATTATCATTCTCTTTACTCGATGATGTCTTGGAACAATTCCCTGCAAGAATCACCCCATCCCTCCGGATTAATCACCTCGCCAGAAATCTCAAAGATGGTAGCGACCCCGACTCTCTCCCAGATTCGGTGACTGCGAGTTCTGGACGTGTGCTTCAAAAGCAAACCCGAGGGTTTCTGGTTGTTTGAAACGTGCAGATAGCACAACGAATCGCCTGGCCGTATAGGAAGGAGGCTGTTCCGGTTGTCAAAGTCGAGCATCCCGCGCGCAAAGAGCTTGTCCGCGGGTCCGATTATGTCGTATGGAAAGCGGCTGGCCGAAGTCCAGCGTTCCTCGTCATTCGGTCGTATTTCCATGACATCCATCTGGTTCCCGTAGAATATCATATACGGAGAATGGGGTTGGAACCTGATAGGACTTAAACCCTTGGGTGTTGGGCAGTCAACGAGCCGCATGCCTTGGACGTAGCCAATGTTGGCATCGAGCGACGCCCACGACCAGGTAGGGGCGCGCTTTGTCGCCGGCCGCCGGGCGATGCCGCTCTCGACATGCCACAGGAGCTCCCTCTCCATGTTACCACTCCACATTGCCGCCTCAGGGATATAGCTGCCAGCAGGTACATGAGCGGCCATTTCGTTGGCCAAGCTCTGGATGGCCGTGAGCTTGTCGGACGGGACCGTCAGCCTCCTCCGGCTGTAGCAGATGACGGCTCGCTTCCAGTGTTCGTACCATTTGGCAGGGTCATTTTCGGCGAGAGACCGCGGCCATGGTTGGAACGGATCCGACAACCTGACCTGCTCGGGTTCGTTCTCCTCGGATTTTAGGCAATTCCTGCATTCAAAATAGATCTTGTTCTTGCAGAAATGGATCGTCCTTGTTGAGAGGCTCCGCTCCTGCATGACCCAGCCTCGAGTGTCCCATTTGGAGCCGTCAACGTCGCCGCGTCGCAGCCCCGCCCCGTCGTCGTGGACAGGAGTAACGATGAGGAACCCGGACGGAGCGTCGTACGTCTGGCCGCTCTCGCTGGAAGCTGTATTTACCGAGTACTCGATCTTGACGGCCGGGATGACGTCGAGGTTCCTCGCGAGGAAGCCGTGGTGAGAGGAGGTCGCCCAAGTCCTATGCAGCACATCTTGTTGTTAGTAGATGGGTTTCTTTATATCTCCCTCGCGCTTCATTGGCGTTCATGCTTACGCAGCAATGGTGATAAAGGCATTTTTGTACACCATGTGCATTGTTGCTGCCTCCCGTTTCCAATCTTCCTTGCTGTCCTGGATGATGCAGAGCGAATCGATCCAGATGTACTCGATGCCCAGCCGCCTACACGTCTCCACAGCATCGGCAAAGTTCCGCGGCAGACGGCCGAGGGAGATGCCGTCCTTCAAGTCGGCGTAGTTGTAGTTCATAGCCTGGAGCGGAGGTGCGGATTCTTGGACATCCCCCCACATGTGGCTCAGGGCTGCATAACGGAGCGCTTTGGTGCAGTCTGTTAGGGCTCCGGTCTCTACGAGGCGGGGGTCACGCGGCTCCGGGCCTGCGCCGACATTAGACCCAACGTGCAAAAGCCGTGTGGGGCGCCATGCTGCTGAAGCTGGTACACGGCATGGGAGGTGGTATGACTCGCAGTCACTGGCCCACCCTTGTATCATGTTAATGTTGTCGTCCGATAAGGATTCATCACTGGGAAGCCTCCCTCGGCGAGACGTTTCCTGCGAATCGAGGTCTGCACGCCCCGAAGCCGGATCAGCATAGGCCATGTCGGTCTCGCATGTCATCGTGGCAAACGTACCGATGGAATCAAACACCTTGAAGCGAAGGACCTGGGAAATATCATCGTGGAGCTGAGCGCAATCATCTGTCGGACTTGGCGTCACAGGGCCAAACTCCAGCGACATGCCCGTGACCATGCCCCCTCTCTGCGGGCTCGGATTGTTGACGTCCGTGTCTCGCTTTGCCTCCTGGCTTCCCAGAAAAGAGTCAAAGACAAATTTGAGGCTGGAAATTCTCACTCGGCAATCCCACGGTTCATCGAGCAGGTCTGCGAATGCAGGATCCCGCTCCGACAGAGGGCCGACGCCCCATTCTTCCATCGGCCGGGCAGCCCAATTGTGCCGCAAGGCCTTTCGGATAATCCAGCAGAGCCCGCACCCTGCCGCTATCGACTTTTTGAGAATAGGAAAGTGCGGAAAGGTATCGACAAGTTCGTAGTCTGTCTTGATGACGTTGTTTGCCGCCTTGGCGCGGTCCGGCACAGCGGCTTTGCACAGGCTGCACGTTTGCATGCGGGGGCGCAAGGCCACACCCGCAAGACTATGCTTTGCGGGGATCGGCCGGATGAGCGTTCGATATGTGAGTTCCATTGTGGGTGGTTCTGTGCGAGGTTGCTGCCTTTGCAGAACTGTGCCGACCAAAGTGGTTGCGCTGAAACCGAAGCCTGAAGTGAGGAGCTCGAGGGGAGTCTCCACGGCCAACTACCCAGCTTCGGGTGGAACTCTGCGGACCTGACTGCTCTGATTGGTTGGTACGTACCCCTTTGATCACGTGAACTCGCACCACTTGCGCCCTCTGGCAGGCAACCCCCTTCCTCTCCATAGCTTCTTCCACAGAAAATTGACAGAATTGGCACTTTTGCGTTGCGTTGATCCGCGAGCCCAACAGGTTATGATGCCCTTCCATATTTAAAGCAATCCCCAGACAAACCCATTCAACAGGCCCTCGAACCGATCTATTTGTACCCGATCCGGCGCCCCGGTCTCCAAAGCACAATGCGGTTTGCGATATCACGGTTCCCCTCCCCACACCTAAAGCAAAAACATCGCGATTTTACTGTGAAAAAACGCGTCTTCAGCACTTTGCTGCTGGACCTTATTGGAACAACCTTTGAAACTTTCACCGAAGCCATTTTCGACCCAATCCTCCTAAATCGAATCCTCCACCAAGAGAACGGCACAATCGCCATCCCTCTGCTCAAGGGCGAGAAAGATCTCCAGGTCTGGCGATCTATGGTCAAGAGAGCGATGATTATTCGCGACCCAGACGACTATATCCTGAAGGAAGTGCCAGAACTGATCTATCCGGTGGCCAAGAAAGAATAGAAGAAAATTAGAGTCGTTGCGAGCTATATCTTGGCCAAGTCTTTGACCAAGTCCTTGACCAACGATCACATCCAACAGCTGCTCATCATCAATGGCTGGGATATCGATGAACAGGATCCGAAGAAAACTACAGCACACAGTGTCGCCCGTGACAATTGTTGGGTTAATCTCACAAGCAGACGATCCAAGCGAGGCTAGTTGTCATGATGAAGTAGGTAAACAAGGGCCAATTAAAACTACTACCTGATAAGAGTTACCACCAACTACACAACGAAACCCCGCGCCCACACCGTCTCCCCGATCACCACACAGCCGCTCCCTACTGATCCTTCACCCAGATGGCCGCATACCGGTCCTGGTTGGAGCCCATGGTGTAGGCACTCACAACCGTCAAGCGGTAGCCCTGTCCAGTCCACTGATCGACCGCGCTCTGATACTGGTCGCTGGTGAGCCCGTGCCTTGCCACCCACGGCGGCGACGGCGCCTTGTCCCAGATGGCGGCGTAGTAGTCGACGCCGCCGACGACATAACCGCTGACCTTGACAGGCCGGTACCCCTGGCTGGTGTAGTCGTTGAACGCCTGCTGGTATTGGGACGACGTCAGGCCGTGACGCGCAACCCAGGAATATCCAGCCGACGGCTTCTCCCACAGCGCGGCATACCTCGCCTGGCCGTTGTCGGCGTACCCGGAGACGTGCACGAGGCGGTAGCCCTGGCTTCGGTACAAGTCAAAAGCCTGCTGGTACTGCGCCGGGCCCAGATCGTGGCGCGCAAGCCAGGCGCCGTTGCCCGGGGCGGGCGTCTTGTCCCAGATGGCGGCGTAGCGGGCGGAACTGCCGACGGCGTAGCCGTACACGTGCTTCGGGCGGTACCCCTGGCTGGTGTAGGTATCGAAGGCCTGCTGGTACTGCGCCGCGGTCAGGCCGTGGCGCGCGACCCAGGCGGCTGTCACGTTCTTGTCCCAGATGGCGGCGTAGCGCGGGTCATTGTTCCAGGTGTAGCCCGCCACGTACGCCAGCCTGTACCCGCTGGACGCCAGGAAGTCGAAGGTGGACTGATATTGGGCCGACGTCAGGCCGTGGCGCGCCGTCCAGGGCACCGGGGCGCGGGCCTCGATCTTGGAGGCGTCGTTGTGGGGGATGGAGGCGGCAGCTGCTGTTGTGCCGGGCAAGACGCTGGCCAGTGCCGAGAGCAAAACGACGGCCTGGCCCAGGGTGGTGACGGAAAGGGACAGCATCTCTGAATGGATAGGTAGGTAGGTAGGTAGGTAGGTAGCTCGGTAAGGGCCAAAGGCAAAGTGGGTGGGTAGCTTGATGCCGAGCAGCGGACAGTGACCCGAATCTGCACCTCCAAGTGAGATAAAGTCGCCTACCCGCCTGCCCATTTATACATCATCCATCCCTCGTGTATTTCGTCCGTCTGGGAAGTTCCGAGGAATGATTCAGCTACAAAGGGCCAGAAAGCCTCAGCTGAGCGCTGTGTCCAACGGCTTTCCATATTGCCTTTGCCTGGGCGCAGAGAGGCGCGGCGCTACCCTACCCTACGTAACAACCTGATGGGTGGCTGCTTTCGGAAGGCTAGTCTTAAAATTGCCGCGCTGGGAAATCCAGGGTTCTTGGCGAATCGAAATCCCTACTGGCACCGTTGGGGTTTCTCGTGGCAGACCTCGTGGCCAGAGGCCTGCGTTGCCACCGCCCCGCTTTCGGAGATTGGATAGGCTGGCTTTCAGCCCTGCCAAGTCTTCCAGCAAATACCAGCTGCGAGCGGGCAGCACGCACTGCAAACAATTTCTAGCTGGGCTGAACGACCGACTTTGATAGGCCGCTTTCTAGGCGCTCTAATTGATCGGCATCAAGGCCAACCGACCAGCCAAAGCTCTCTCTTCAGAATAAACCAGGAATATCTCGTTGAGGTGCCCGGCGTCCCAAAGCGTCTGAAAAGAGAGGGCGGTCAACAAAGAGGAATGGAAAATGAGTTTTGCCAGCGCACTCTGGATTCCACGAAGTTTGGACTTGAAGTCCGGATTTACGGCTCGGTCAATTACTGGTCTCTGTAGCAGACGCCCAGTTAAGTGCCCAGAATTTTGACAACTGCAATCTACCGAGACTAAAGCGACGAGCTGTGGGAACCTGGTGAATACAAACAATGACAGAAGGGGAAGCAAGTGGTGGGTGGGACACATGCAAGTCACCCCTGTACTGTACTCCAGAGGAGGAGCGGTGGGGTCAGGGGTGGCGCTGATTGATCAGCAAATCAGCCCCGCGACACAACCTACTGGAAGGTGCGGAAACGCAGCAATCGACTTTGGCGACGACTTACCGACCTGGCGGTGGACTTGTCAAAAGCACGGCACTCTGGATTCTGTGGAATTGTAGGGGTTGCAACTGCGTGGTCCTATTGCTTGTTCGGCTCTCTGGCTCAGCCAGAGAACCTTCCTTATAGCTGTGAATAGTAGCAAGCCTTGTGGCAAAGCCGCGCGGCTACAATTGCGCGTCTGTGGCAATGGTTACAAATCTATTGTTCTGGTGGTTTCCAGACTCTTCTTTCTGACAGTTCTGGCCTCTGGCCAGAACTCCTTTCTTTCTAACAGTAGTTAAGCTTTCCACTAATTATCTCCTTAGTGGTAAATATTACGTACTTGCTGTTTTATGTGACAAATCTGGTTATATAAAATTTCTTTATTTACATCTTCGGCATGTAACTTTACTTACTCTGGCTTAATCCCTGCTTAGGATTTACTTAAGCTAGCTTACCTTAACTGAACCTAGTGACTATATCTAATAAGCTGCGCCGTCATATGTTAAATCACTTTAACTTCAACTAAGGGAGCTTAAAACTGGTCTTATATATAAAAATGGCTAAAATATATCTCATTTTTAACGTTAGCAGTTTTAACTTTCCTTCAGTGTATTTATATTAACGAATATTATAAGCAAGCAATGTGTATTAGTGGGTAATAAGAGTTAGAGGCTGACACGTGGTTAGTACGTATCTGGCGTGCTGTAGGTATGCAGATACTGTAACTGACGGATCCGTCGATTGCCTTTATGGGACCAGACGTCAGGATAAACACTAAACCAGTTTCGCATGCGGAAGTGATAGTGTTATATAAGGAGGCGACAGGCCTTCCTCTAGTTAGTGGGGGGCTACGTTGTAACTGATCTTCTTGTAACTGCGCTCTGAGACGCTGGATGTATTGTTCTTGGCTTGGCGAATCTTTCAGTTTGTCCCCCCCTCCTTTCCTTAAAGCTATGCCTTTGAAGGCTTGATTAAAGCAATGTTGCATTTGGCTGACGACGAGGCAGGAATGGGGCAACTGCAAAGTCTCTAATCTCACATCCGGCTGGTCTGCTGTTGGTGGCCAGGTAGGATAATGCGTTTTATTAATGTCTCTTTTTAAGCCTAAGAATCACAAAGAATTTGCTGGAAATGACTCGCCAGACACAATCGCCGTACGTAATTGGTGGTGTTGACCCCGAGGACCAGTGGTTAGGACATAGCGTAAGTCATCCTAGCCCTAACGAGTCCCTTAGGTCTGAAAACTGACCACCACCCCAGACACCAGGTGGATCTCCTTCAGGCTCCGCATTTGGCACGACATCAGGCTTTTCGGCTTTCAGCATTGGCAGCGAGTCATATGGTTCTATTGTGCAGCCAGAAATCCGTGCTGCCCTTTACAGCATCAAAGGGACCGTAGGCGACATCAACATGAAAGGTACCATGTCCTGAGGTGCCAGGTTCGATAGTGCTGGCCCTCTTGCCAAATCGGTTGAGGACTGTGCCAATATCATGGATGTTCTGCTGCTAGGAAGAGATTTCAACTCACACCTAGTGAAGTCTTGGGACGGACTGAAGGTTGCATACCTGGACTACAAGACCTGGCAGTTTTCGGATTGGGTCTGTAAGCTAGTGCCGGCATTTGATGATGAACCTGTAAGTTATGGCGAGACGAAAGACCACGCGCCTCTAAGAACCCCTATTTCAAGGAACATGCCATGCTTAATGCTATGACAAAATTGATAGATGTGGAGGAGAAGTCTCATACAACGCCCCACTGCTGATGCCGGGTGCGATCACCGAAAAGTACGGCACAGCTCAGATTGGTGATCTTCTTAGTGAGTGAGAAGAAGCATCATCGCAGTGATTACGAGGTATCTAACACGACTGTTAGCACACGACCTTGCCTTCACCTTCAAGAGATTTCTTGCGCTTTTCAACAAGCCAGGGCTACAGACAGCCCAGGACTTGGTGGATTTCAATAACACGCCGATCTCGAACTCCCCCCTGGTAAGATCCACCTCCTGCGAACCATGGGCAACCCTCTCTCATACTTTCCAGAGAAACCGAGCCAGAGCCTTCTCGAGAGCGCCTTAGAACATACCATGAGCCATGAAAAGTACCTCCACGACCTCGAGTACCTTCGCAAGAGTTTCCGCGACGCCGTTGAGGAATGCTTCAAGGCAACAGGCGCAGATGTAATTATGGCGTCGGGCGAATCGTATCTGACGAGTATGGCATCGGCAGTGGGATATCCAATTGCCAATGTGCCGTTGGGCTTTTCGTCTTACAACGGTAGACCGCACGGCATGGAAATCATGGCACGCAATGGAGAGGCGGAGAAGACGTTTGAGGTCATGTCTGCGTGGGAGACATTGTTTCCTGACGTAAGGAAGCCTCCGCCCTCCTTGGAGAAGGCAGTAAAGATTGACCTGTAAGGCTATCCAGATAGCTAACAGGGATGAAGGAGCACTTTTCTATAGGGGGGCTGCAGGTCACGGGGGTGAGCGCCGGGCAGATGGTAGGGAGTTCACGGGGCGGGAGGGAAAAAGAAAATGGACTGACGGCGTCCATCATGTGATAAACAAGGTCTAAGCTTGATTCTCTATGCGGCATTGCATGATGGTGACATTGTAACTGTCATGAAAGTCTAATATCAAATGGGACGCGGCGTCTTCAGCAGTGTATGGGTACCAGGTATTCACCATCGTGGCGTGGACGGCTCTTCATCAGAGTCATTAGCCGCATCGTCTTTCGTCTCGGCTTTCGTCCATAGTTCGAATGCTCCCGGAGACAGAATCCCATGCAACGTTTCGGAGTCCACGACTCGGTGCGGCACCCATGATATTTCCGCAATGTCCTCTCTCAGGGGCTTCGCTGTGAGTGCGACAGGCGTCAAGACTGCTCCTGACACCTCCATCAGCCGATGCAGAAGAGCAGATGCCTGGGGCGTGACTTGTCGCAAACCCAGGGCCCCAGTGCCCGCCGCCGCCTCCCCATCAAAACGACTGAAATTGAATCCTAGCTCTCCGCCATCGGTTGTCTTGACAGTAAACCAGCCGTCGCTTGTTGGTGTGGGCACTAGCTGAGCCGTGTCCTGAAGTACCTCATTGGACTCGAGTGCAACGTGAAGATTGTCTGGTAGGGTATGAGAGACAAGCCAACTGCAGTCGGGGAGGATGTCCGGGACACAGATTCCAAGGTATGCCTCTTCGGTGCTGTCTTGGGTCTCATCTGCCAGATCCAAAGGCAGCTCGTGGTAGGTTGATCCATCTCTAAGAGTGGTCGCCAACGGAGCACAAAGCCACCAGAGCATCTGTTTAATCATTGCCCTGCCACGTTCCAGGCTGCCATAGATGGTGACACATGAGTGGTCAGACGTGTACACGCTACGCCCGTTGATAGTGCAACTGCTTGCCCCGGACGAACTTGCGCCCCCCATGTCAAGGATTCGCAGCACGCCGTCGAGCGTCAAGTAGAAATATCGCCCGGCTCGCTGGCTCAGAGGGCGATCCTTCTCCCGCAGGGCCAGCCAGACATTAAGGCTGTGTCGTGGCCTTGGGACGAACCTCGCGGCCAGTTCGCAGTCTTCTTCAGAGGTCAGCACTTCATCTCCTCCAGCACCCTCCACGACAGCCCTCGCCTCCTCCACAAACTGATTCCACTCCTGACTCAGCCACTTCCCACTCCTCACAGACTCCTTGCTCCGGTACGTATACACCTCCTCTGCAGTTTCTGCATTCTCACCCTCTCCAATCCACCAGTTCTCGCCTTCCTTGAACCAGCGAAATCCCCTTCCCCTGCAGTCCATCCTCTCAATCAATCTCCGCACATCCCTATCGCTCACCCCCGCACCCAACACCCTCTTCCACGCCCTTGCCAGCATGACAACAATCCTATCGATATCATCGCCCTGACAAATCGGCGCGAAGCGATACAAAAACAACAACGGCAACCCAGGATGCTGGTATAATCCCTCCTGGTCCTCATCACGGACAGTCAATGCAACCGCTCTGGAAATCGCCTCCAACTCCCCCCACTTCAGCACAAACGGATGCCAATGCGCTTGGTCGTCGTGAGCAATCCTCACATCATAGACGTCAGGGGCGTGAAAAGTGAGTGGAATGTAGGAGAGGATGGGGTCAATTGAGATGGCTAGGTTGAATTCTTGATCCGTCGGGTCCAGGTCCCGGTTGAAGGGGAAGACTAGGTTGTAGTAGAGGAGGGGGGAGCGAGGTCTGGGAGAGCCGGAGCCGGAGCCATAGGAGGTGGATTGGTTATCCGAGGCTTCGCCGTCGGAGTCGCTGTTCTGGGACGCGTTATCGGTGGGAGATTGCAGGTCGTCTGGGGCATCATCCTGATTGTTTGTCATTTGATCGTTCGAATCTTGGTCCAAGTTCTCTTCCGAGTTCTCGTCCGAGTCGTCATCGGCATGTTGGAAGGCCGCTTTGTATGCCAGTGGTGGAGGATATGGCGTGTCGGTGAGGAAGAGGTAGTCGGTCCAGAATCGTGTGGATTTGACAAGGGGGAGAAAGGAGCGCGGGAGAGGCATTTTCGTTACTAGAGTTTGCAGTGCCAGAAGTTTAATTGCCAAGTGAGAGAATGATGAGGTGCGAAGAGACCCATCACATGGACATTTTAAGTCTTGCCAGCGAGGGGAGGTTGTCCAGCCCCTTCGATCGCCGAAACCTTGCATGGGGTCTTTCTTGGCCCAAGTGCAAGCATTGAGCGGCCTCCCCCATGACGAAAAAATCGGGACAGAAATCCGGTTTTTTTAGTGGTCGTGTTTTCGGAGTTTGTCCCGATTTTTTTTGTCATGGGGGAGGCGGCTCAATCCTTGCCTCGTTGCTCAGGCGCTTTCTCAGTGTGATCTACCAATGTACATACTTCGTGCGGGGTAATTTTGCACATCAGGCAGCCTGATGACTCACACACATGCTTGCTTTGCCCTTTCAACGATAATCACAGCAACAGCTCCGTTTTCTCCCTCAAGATTGTATGCAAGAAGAAATGAAACCATCAACTCGACTACATTTTGGCAATGCCTTTTGCTTCTTCGTGCGACCAAGTGCTCAAACAGGACAGCACAGGGCAGTTTATCGCGTATTATTGGGAATGGCAACATCATAACCCTAACCCTCACCGGCGCCGCAATCCCCGGTCGCATCCCCAGTCGTATTTACAACCGCGTGTTAATTGAACACTCGAAATTAATCACACTTGCGATGGGCGCCTGTATTGACCCCTCACCAATGTGCAGTTGCTCAAAGCAAGCATCTGATTGGTGCAACGAACCTATGAAGCAGGCAGTGGGCATCAAGTTGGGCTCCGACTGGGTTGGGTGTTGGAATGCAAAGATATCATAATTTGGGACTGTTTCTGGGTCGAGTGTGTTTGTCTTTTTCAACTTCCCACCTGATTGACGACCCGACGAAAAACGCCATGGCGCGTCAAGAGGCAAGGGTGTGGGAGTACGACGAGAACGAGACCAGAGACTACCAGATCCGACAACTCCCGACAGAATCGACTTTCTCCTCGCCAGACTGGGAGGAAGTATTTTTGCCATTCCGTGGGTCGAAGCCAACCGTCGAGAGGCAAAATGATGCTCCAGGCGCGGCCAACCTCGCGTGGAAGATCGACCCACCGGCTCTCCTAAAGGGCGCATACGTTGATTTCGATGAATTTTGCTATGATGAGGACGGTTATGTCTGCAGGCTGGGGCCAGAGCCTGCACCTGTTAACAATCTTGGACGTAGATCCGAAGACGTGAGTCGCTACAGGGAGTTCAAGGAGCGCATTGTGAGTTGCAGTGCGAAGATAATCCAGTTGGCGGTCATACTAACTGGAAGCAGTCCGTTCCAGTGGACGGCTTGACGCAGTCTAGGTGCCGTTGGGCCGGACAGCGGTTCGGGAGAGAATGGTGAACAATACTTCGATGCCCATGTCACGGGTGGCAGCTGCTCACAGTTTCCATGCAGGAAGTTTGGATTAAATGGTGTTTGTGATGAGACTCTGTTTGCCATCGCCGCACTCCAGCTCTGCCGCGATGCAGATCTAGACGAGGCGGGGCCTCTGGGCTTGTCGAGACAGCGATTGACCAAGTATTTTCTGGGCCAGTTCAGAGGCACATGGGATTTGAGTCGCAACCTATGGGGAAGTTCAGACCACCGATGGGCACGGTCAACAAGGTTCGACAAGTCGGAAGACGTCGTCTTTCAATACCACAAGCGAGCTTTCACTGCCCCTACGTGGTGGCGCAGGCCTCCCGACCCCGGCGTGAGGCGGGTGTCAGGACCTCTACCCAGCAACAGGCACAAACGCACCAGCGATGCAAATCCAGGGATATTCGAGCTTCGGTACTCAGTTGCGCTGAAAACAACATGGAAGTCGGACTTGCCGGTGTTCACCCTCGTTACGATGGCCGACAGCGTTACGGCTAGCCGCCTGGAAGAGCTCGCGCAGCTGTCAAGTAGGGATGACTGGGAAACCGCCGGCCTACAGCCGTCCCTTCGAACAACCGGGATTGCGGCCTTCGCTTTCAGGATCCATTCATTGCTTCCTCAGTGGGAGAGGCAGTGGTCAAACCTGATCGACGAGATTGGGAAAGCCCTCAACAACGACGTAAGTCAGGATTCTCGCTGCGGTGACTGCATTTGTCATATTCTTCCCCTACCCCGATCTCTGCTAACGATGAGAATCTAGCTCGAAAGCATTTTATCCCCGACCCATCAGCTGGAGGCTATGGTTGACGGAAACGACCTACAACTGTCCAAGTTCTACTTCACCATCCTTCAGCTCCTCCGCACAGCCGCGGAATGGATACGTGAGAGCACAGATGATCTTCGTCGGACCGTCAGCGACATGGAACGACTCTTCCTACCCAGAAAAACCGACCACATGACTAGTTTCTTATCCCCTGCATCTGACAAGGACAGCCGCACTGCGGCCATTATGATGTTCAAGCAGAACTGGGAGAGTGTGATTGCTGAGCAGGAACGTCTAGGAATTGCTTTGTTGTCTCGGATCAAGATGAAGCAGGAGGAAGCCGAGAGTCTCCGGGACGGGGTGAGTCTAATGATCTCTTTGCCAACTCGGATCTCCTGAGATCTCGCTGACTGAGCCTTTCCGGGACAGCTGTTTAACGCAACATCCGTCAGCGAAGTGAAAAACTCGACGCAGTTGAACCGTTATATCTTGGTTTTCTCCACCGTTACAATCATCTATCTACCCCTGACTTTCATCACAGTATGTTTCACCCGCGTTGCTATGTTGACAGCAGCTAATTAGATATCCGTGTTACAAGTCTCTATTTGCGTTGGGTGTTTTTGACTGGAAGGATTCAAAGCAGGTGGCATGGGCTGGGATCACAATAGTGCTTGTCGCGGGCACTACGTATCTGTTCTCTGGGCTCTCGATGTGGGTTGCGCGTGGTTCTGCTTTGGGACGCAGTCCAAGATGGGAACGTACTGTGCTTGCTTTCAGGTCACTGCTGGATTCGATACAGCGGACGATTCCGGGAGGGCGGAGAAGACGTGATGGTGAGGACGTGCTTCTCGGTGGTCGAGCGAAATGAGATGTTTGAAGTGTCGAGCACCACTCAAACGCGCCTGTCGCTTACACATTTCCTGTCGCAATTTTGGTGTTCAACAATTTTTGAAAGTACAGATTACGAATAGAGGTTGAGATTAACAAGGTTCAAAGTTTACCGTTCTTCAGCAGGCAAAGCTCTGAGCAATTGAACGTCGACTGTAAATATCTGGTGTACGTAACTATCGGTGCGAAAACGCGCTTGTGAGCAAACCAGTAGAAACTGAAGTAGTTTCTAGCCATGTACAGCTGTTTCGTTCTCCGTCTCCCGTTCACAGAATCACACAAGGGCCACGGTCCGCAGCCTTCAGTACTTCCTTTCCCGCCGAAGTTTTCCGCACACCACTCAGACTCGATCCCATACGTTTCAACTCCTCGGCCAGCTGCAGGTGTGCCTTTGTGGATATGTTCGCAAAATGCTCCAATACCTTGTTGACGCTTTCCTCTTTGTTTTCAAATGCAAAGGTGGGGCCGAAACGAAAATACTTGTCCACTAAATCCCGTTGGAGGCCCTCATACGTGTCACGCCCTTTCGGGCCCGCTCTGTTCCACATGGTGGTAACAAAGGCAGATTGCCCGATGAATTTGGGACCGCAGATCTGCCTGAAGATTTCGAGATGGGATCGGGCGGTGCCTCCGAATCTGCCATCGGTGATGCGGTGAAAAAAGATGGCGCCACCAACCCTGAACGGATCGAGTTTGCTCAGCGTCTGCGCGATATCTTTGAGGATGGCGAGGTTTGCCGCCGGAAGATCCTCTAGTCCTGGTGTGTCGATGATTCGAAATTTCCTGTTCTGGACTACTGTTTGGTAGTCTCTGCAGGTGGTTGTGCCTTGGCTATGTTAGTATGGTACTGCGCAATACTCTTGTCTGGAGCCGAGACGTACCCGAGCCGTCCACATTGCACCCGGCTAATTTGGCAAAGGAGGTCTTGCCAGAACGCGTAGGACCAATGAGGATGATCACCACTTCTCCAGCCATGGTGACTCGATGCCTGAGGAGGACAAGAGTTTTGCTGTCTGGAAAGAGGCGGATGGTCTTGCGTGACGAGCCATTCAGGAACCATGAGTTGAAGCCGCTGCACTGAGAGGAAATGTGCCCGATTTGTACTCATGCCCGACGTCGGTTGTGAGGTCGGAAGACCATACTTTGATGCACAACTCTATTGGCAGGGCGTTCCATCCGGGGGATATTTCATTGGATATGTGTTGTGCGCTTGGCTGCAGACCCCAAACGTGTCAGGCTTGACTTGAGGGCGCGTGGTCGAGACCCACCAATCGGATCCGATCTCGCCCCAAGTGCGGTTGCATGATGCCCGACCGATAAGCCATACCCGAATATGTTGTTTTGTATTGCTCAGGACAGACACGGCCGACATCGAATGCCGTCATCGGGCCTTGGATCGGAGCCCAATAAGTCTGCCATCATGGCAATAACACAAACGGAGGAAACATCAGACAAGAAGCCGCTTTCCAGGTGTTAGCACATCCCACATCAGATTCTGACGCGTCGTTTCCCACCATGTTATAAGAAAAAAACCCCGCGTTTTTAGTCGTTCCTCCTCACACAAGTAGCGATGGCGATGACGCAACCGAAGGACGATGATCATAGAGTCACCATTGTGCTGCTGGGCGTCACTGGCGCGGGGAAATCAACATTTACAGCCATGGCCTCTGGCCGAGAGGTGAAGATCGGACATGGAGTGGACCCCTGCACACAAGATCCTCTGGCTGTCCAATTCGAGTTGAAGGATCAGACCATCGTCCTCGTCGACACTCCTGGATTCGACGATGATGCACGCAGCGACGTGGAGATTCTTCGCGATATTGCAGAATGGTTGGGGAAGGAGGGTCACATCACCAAAGAGCGGCCTCTGGATGGCCTGATCCTCCTGCACCCCGCTACTCACACCGCCGTCAGTGGCAACGAGCGGAAGCGAGCACGCCTGCTCGAGAAGATCCTGGGCGATGATGCCTACAGTCGTGTAGTCATCGCAACCACGATGTGGGAAAACCTCGGGCCTGATGATTCCATGGGCATTTTCGGCGGGCGTGACCGGGTGGGCAAGAATGGTGTGTGGGATAGCTTTCACAGAAAGGGTGCCACTATCACGAAGCACGATAATACGCCAGAGTCAGCACACCGAATTATCGACCTCATCACTTCGAAGTCCAGAAAAGGGACAAAGGCCAGGACTCTGCTGAGCGACGGCTTGGCAACACCGTTGAGCGAGGAACTCAGAGCGCAGCTGGAGGAAGACGTCGACCTTGCGTGGAGACTGCTCAAAGACCACGGCAGTGACCGCATCCCAAAAGAATGGACAGTACAAGTTGTGGGAGAAGGAAATGCGAGATGACTGGAGGCGGGAGAACCGAGAGTTGCAAAAGAAGCTCGAGATGCAACAAAAAAAACTGAAGAAGATGGATAGTATCATCGTGAGTTCTGGCCTTCCCATCTTCAATAGCACCCTTGAAGCAAACAGATTGCTGACGTTCGTGGCTCAAAGAATCGGGCGATAAATGCTTTGGCAAAGCTGTTTTGGTAGTTTGGAGTGTACCTTGATACCTTAGGTAGGAGTCCCGATCCCGGCGCCTGTTTGCCGCGTCAAGCGAGGTGCCCGCCCGGGGTGTATTTAGCCTGAAAATTGAGGGAGCCTATCGCCTCAGTGTCACGAACAGAGAGACGACGACACAGACCAGTGAACGGATCGAGATACCCTCCTATTTAGAGTATGTAAAGCTAGCCCTGGCTTAAACTACCTCCTGTAATTAATCGATCGAACAGGGCCTAAATCGTTCGATTCTACAATAAAATTACAATTAACTACTAATTATTACTTACTGACTAAGCTGCTCCGGCGTCACCTGAACAGCTGGAACGCGGAGTTTGGCCACCACCCCGTATGTTATTTATAATGAGAATGCCTCTGTGTACAATACCGACCGTCTCCGTGTACAGTAATCCAAATTTCTCCCATACATAACCCTAACCCCGCACACCGCCCCACCCGGTCGCATTCACGGTCGCAAACACAACCACATTTCAATTAAACACTCGTAATTAATCGATCAAACAGGGCCCAAATCGCTCGATTCTGCAGTAAAATTACAACTACTACCAACCATTACTCGCTAACTACGTCGCTCCGGCGACCTGACCGGCTGGAACGCGTGGTTCGGCCACCACCGCTTCGGTATCGCCGTCGGCATCGAGTTCGGGGTCGGCATCGTCGAATACATCGTGCGCCGGGCTGTTTTCGGCCATCTAAACACTTAGTTAGCCCGGTGAATCGTGTGCCAAATGATTAATTACCTTTAGAAGCAGTAATCGCAAGTGCGCGCGACCGTGGAATGGACAGATAAGCGGTGGCAGAATCAATTCAATTGCGCGCGATGCGAATGACGTTGGGAAGGTAGTACGCGAGGGTTAGGGTTATCTATAGGAGAAGTTTGGATTACTGTACACTGAGACGGTCTGTACTGTACACAGAGACATTCTCTTTATAATACCTACAGTTAACGATGCCTTACCTAATCCAGAGGCCTTTCTCACTCCACCTCTTATTGTTCGAAGTACTGCACTCTGGATTCTGTGGATTTGAAAGGGTTGCAACTACGTGATTGTATTGCTTGTGTTCTGTCTGTTCTTCTGGCTCCGGCTGGAAGCCAGAGCCTTCTTTAGACTATTCTGTAGGATTTAGGATTTGTCACTCTGGCGGCTGAGGCTCACTGGCGTTCTGGCAATGCCAGACATCCCAGTCAGCTCCGCTGACTAGATGGCCGGAGAACCCTTCATGTGTGATGCCCCAGGACGAGCAGACGGCCGGGTACAGCGACGCATTGCAAAACTCGGAGGCATACGCGGGGACGTCGCTCGGAGCAAGCGACTCCTGCCGGCGTGCCTTGACGGTGATGGCGGGGGCGCTGCTGGCGGTGACGATGCTGGCGGTGACGGTTTGTTGTGACTGCCGGGTCCGTGACGGTCGCAAGCAAGAAGCTTGAGCAGTCAGACTCCCGATCCGTCAAAGGAGGCAGCCCTGGCAACCTTGTGCCCGTCACCCTGAGGCCACAGGCCTGCACGATACAAACAAATACACCGGTCAGCAGGAGCTCTGTTAGGTTGTTGAGATACTCGGACGTCTGCAATTCCAATTGCTTCAAGTTCGTACCCTGCGCGATGAGCAGCCACCTCGGCGTTTGAGGCGCCGAAGGGTGCTCTTTGCAAGCTCAAGACCTTCTTCCAGCTCGCTACCGGGAGCGGGAGTCGATATGACGTGGCCGAGGGCAATGCCTGGGGCCAAAAGACCCGCCAAGACGGTGAGGAACTTCATCGTTATCGGTTTTGCTGGGGCCGATTGGTTCTAAAGAGCGACTGTAGTACAAAGTACCTCGGAAAAGAGACCGTGGAGGGGCAGAGCCCAAAAGACAACCAAATACAAAAAACAAGAGACCTTGACGTGAAACGAGAGGTGAAGGCGAAGAGGTAAAGCAAAGGATGGACAACAGGCCAAGAAGAGACTATTATGAGGATCTAGCATGGTGCAACTGACCAGCCGCCCTGGCCCTTGCATGGAGTTGGGATCGCTCTTTCCACACTAGTCCGCCCCACGCCAAGAAGGTGATGCGATGGGTACAGCCAATCAAGGCCTTCAGCCGAGACATGAATACCTCCTTGGACCTAGATAGCTAGCCTCTTGGGGTATAACAAGGGGTCTAGGCCACCTTCTTCTCAGATCCAGAATCATCACCAATACAGCACACATTCAGGAGCGCACACAAGCCTTCCAGATCTTCCACCTCCTCTATACTGCCAAGTCACCTCGTCTGGCGGGCATTTGGCCGGCATTTCAAGACGGTGGTGCAGCCGGCTTGGGCCCAGGATACGAGGATTTCACGGCCGAGTCTGACGGCCCTCTGGGCGCCAAGGTATTCCGAGGGTAGTGCATTCGTCAGCTTGTTGGCGGCAGTCTCGAGGACGACGCCGTTGAGGTATTCTGACCCTCAACTATTCAGTTGTTTTCCACGCTCCCTGCACTCCAATGTCACTATAGTTAGAATTCTATAGCGAGATTACTGGTGTGTTGGTCTGTGAGCTGATCGGCCATGACCATATGCACTGGGATCAGCGTGAACATAATGGGTTGGCACCGACGCCGGGAAAGGTGACTGGGGGACCACTTGGGTCGGTGTGAGGGGGACCAAAGCGCACTTTCTAGGTGGAAGGGAATCATGCCAAATGAAACTTCTTCCGTCGTCCAAGAATCTTCCGTCGTCCTCTTCTCTCCATAACCGGCTCAAACATCATAGATAAATCACACCATCCTCAGCTACACCTTTCCTAAAAAACCTCCGGCACTCTTGATAGCCAGCTCCTTTATAGTCCACATATGCCAAGGATCAACCATGAAGCGCACCGTCGCGCCCGTCGGGTTCTTGACATTCCCCATCCGCACCCAGATGCAAACATGCTCCGGCACTCTAGCTGTGCTCCTAGAATGCGACCGCGACATTGCCTAGGAAGAGAGACATTCCCGTTAGCCAACCCTAAAAGAAGGCAAGAGACGCATCAGCCCTTGTGGGGGGCAACAAAACTTACCCTCTCTACCTCCTCATTAGTGATGGGAAACGGTGAATCTATACCGCTTTCTGTGCTTTTTACCTCAATGTGGTATATGACACGTGAAGCAGTCCACTGAACGGCGTTCTTGTAACCCCTGTGGCTGAGCCAATGAGCAATGCGTCCTGTGGAATCGGGTACCGTAAAACTCGCTCGCGTCGTGTCGGTCGGCGAATAAGCGGCGTAGCCAGCGTTGGCCCGGTACTGGCTTGTCCAGTGGCAGTCGGGCTGGTAGGCATGACCAAGTATGCCCTCCAAAATTGTAGACATCTAGCCGGCCGTTAGCTTAATCTCCAATGTGGATAGACGAAAGGTTCTTACGATTTTTTCTCCCTGTAGTTGCTCCCGGCCTAGCGCCTTTCCGGTGAACGTCTCCTTCAGACGGAACACCGGCATCGTAAGGGAATTCCCTGCGTCTTTATATTTTGAAAGCAGGTTCTTCGACAAAAGAGCCTCTTGCTTGCCGCCGTCTCGGCCAGCAAATAGCAATACGATGCCCATGATACCTCCTGACACCGGGACTGCCCCATCTTTGGTCAGGGCCAGCTCAAATGGAACAAGCTTGACGCTGTTTAGATCAATCTCCAGGTGCAGTTTACCGTCGGTAACGTGACTCTTGCCGTTGAAACCTTGGTAACCGCCCTCAATAGTGTACTCCCAGGCGCCGTCGTACTCGGGAACGCCAGCAGTGCGGAACACAGCAGTCAGCCTATCAAGGCTGACAGAGATGTTCAACGCGTGGAAGAGCAGGTTGCGGTGGTAAGCCTTGATTCCCAAATGATCAGCCAATGTCTCCGCCAGCTCGATGGGTGGTTCGTCAACGCCGTAGCCGTGGACCGCAAGAATCTCAAGCTTCTCCCCTTTATCCTCCTTTATCACGACAAACACTTCGATGCCGTTACTCTTCACTTTCTCACTCCCGGTATCAACAGACCATAAAACAGATATCCCTTTACAGAACCGCACAGTGAGGCTTTGTAGCTGTCTAACGAGACGGGCTCGTGAGGGAGACTCTCTGGGGATGAGGCTATCATCGACTATTAGCAATCACAGCATTAGGGTGCGGAGCGTTTTGGTCATTGGACGAACCGCTGTATAAACGCGCCCCTGGAACGATAATGCATCGCGAGCTCTGACTTAATCACGATATCGCCATCGATATCGATGGTCCTCACCGCGACATTACTGAGAAGCCGATTATCCATCCCAAACAGCTTGAACAACGGAGAAAGCTCCAGTATCTTGGCAACGTCGAAGGCGAGGATGGGAAGGCGCCCGCGGAAGGCGATCTGCTGCAGCCCTTTGTCGGCGACAAACCAATCCGGATCTTTCAGAGACACCAGTTTGTTCTGATTATCTCTCTGGGCTTTACCTTTCACACCACTGCCCTTCGTTACGACGGGGAACATGGCAATGGACTGGCAGTCACGTATATCGCTCCCACTCACCACATGGTGGCCATCACATTGTAGCGTCTTAAAAAGAGTGAGGACGGCCGAAATGAAGTGAACATCGTCGGGATTCTGGATCGATTCGAGCTCCATGATCAAGTGGCTGATGTTGAGCTGTTCGGCGCGCAAGTGGCGAGTGAAAAGCACCTCACAGCCGGGGTAGAAGTGTCGTAGCCCGGTGACGGCGCGAAACCATCTCTCAGCATCCCAGACGCATGAGCTGAGGGATACCCACAAAGGAGCACTGTCAGGGCCGGGACGACAAACCAGATTCTCGTCGCGCATTGTGTCTCTTGTTGGAGCTGTTAGAGCTGACTCTTTCGGGAAGGGCAAAATTTTTGACTTACACCAACAGCTTGATATCCTGCTCCGCATGGGCTTGGATCTGCATCATGATGGGTGGGATTTTCGAAAAGGGTACCTGCCCGGTTTTGGCGTAGCGGAGACATTGGAGATAAAAACCCAGGTCGCCCACAAGCTTGACGCCCAGATGTGTGAGCCAGCCCCACCCTAGGTCTTGTGGATCCGGGACATCTAAGAATGAGGTGCACCAAGGGACGGCCGATTGGAGGTGAGGAAGTGGCAGCGTTGTTTCGCACAGCGGGGCTGAATCATTCCCGCCGCAGCAGGATACAGTGAATTGCCGCAAATAGCGCGCAACGACTTGAGCCGCCGTCAATGGCTTGGCTTTGTCCGCTTTCCCCCAAGCCGGAACGTCAAGCTGGAACTGGTAGTATTCCGTCCACCCTTCTTTTACCAGCATCAAGAATTCGATCGAGTTCTGTCTGTCCAGGATGCCTAGGAAATCAGGATGGATTATTTTCCGGGCGTCGGGGGTCGACGGGGTAGTGTCCCAAGTGATGTACTTGGGGTTCAGGAACCGCGGCCATACTGACAGCCCTAACTGGCTATTGAGCCATTCATAGCCATCAGAGCTCCCGGAGTCAAACGAAACGTGATAGTCATTGTGAGCGAAGCCGAAGGAACTATTCTTGGTGGCCTTGAGGTATTTGCTCGCTCCATCGGTTGGTGGATCCTTGCGGAGATACACAGCGGACGCCCTGAGGCGTCGCCCATCATCCGTGGCAACCCACAGGTCGACGTCCTTGAGCTGGGTATTCATCCGTTGGGCTCGGTAAATAAATTCGGCGTGTGCTACCAGATCTTGAGGACTTAGCTTGTCAGGCTGGAACCCATCCGAGCGGTGGGCTTGCATGACAAGTCTAGCGATATCCTCCTCCTTGAAACATTTGACTCCCAGTGCAACCATCAACAGTCGTCGATCCTTATCGTCGGATGCTCGGGGATCAACGAGTGGTATCTGAATGCCTTTCGGCACCTCATGCGCACTCTCTCCGTCTTGCTGGCCCGGAAGGAAAAAGGCGGGCTGAGCGCGAGTCACCCAAGTACCAGTTCGAAGAGGAATAAGGGCTAAGTCTCCGAGGTCCTCGGGAGTTGCAACTCGGAGCAATATCGCTGCTAGCTTTGAGTGCCACGGCGAATGTCGGTCAAGCATCGCAGCCGACGAAGAGGAGCATTTTTCCTTGAGGCAAGTCTTGACATGGCGGAGGAATTGTTCCTTGGAGAGCTCCTTCACGCCGAGAGTTTCGAGGTACTTCCAGTCGTTATCGTCATACTGCGGACTAAGATAGAGGCCCCCGAGCGCTTTCGTGAACGTAATGGGGATACCTTCCGGGTCGCGATACTGTTTGGGAACGAAGAGGAGTGAAGAGGGCACCCGCAATTTCCCGTTCCTAGCCTCCAATATCGCGGCCGAAGAAAGAACCCTGAAGAGATTGGTTTGGAAGTTGTGAAGATGTGTTGGCTCTGTAGCTCCGGTTGGCATGAAGCGAACCCACGAGTACTGTAGAGAAGGGTGCGCCTTGACTAAACTCTCAATGGCGCGTGGAAATGCATTACAGGTAGCGCTGAGAAGCGCCGTATTCCAGCTAGACGAGTTTATGTCTTCCCGGTTTGCCACAAGAACAAAATCGGCCTGTATCATGAACGGGAGCCCATAGGGACGAATTGGCAAAAACGCATAGACTGGCTGCTCCTGCGGGGCTGGCTGCGTCACCCCGCCTGCAGTGTTGAATGGGAAGGCAAGGGTGATGTCCGAAGTTGATGCGCCGGGTCTCCGCTCTTCAACAGGCAGCTTGGTAAAATGATGGTGATGTACGAAATAGCTTGTCACTTGATCGTCCATCGAGAGCTCCCTGCTTATTTTTGATTCCTCTCGACGCGTCATCACTCTGGTGCTCAGCGAAGTGGACGCAGTGTTGATATTGATTTCGACCCGCTTGAGCTTCCGAAGGAACATGAGAAGCCTGGAATCAAGCTGCGACAAGGTCTTGGTGAGTTCGGTTTCGTTGTAGTCCTCGGAGAGGTGGAATAAGAATGAGGTGTTGTAGTGATCTAGAGGTTGCTCGGGAAACGGTTCCCAGCACGGAATGACCATACCCAGGGGGGTATCTCGATTGAACTTGAAGCGATAGTGACCGGACTTGATCCAAACTGCCTTGGAGACACGGAAGACGGATTTGAAGCCGATCCCCTTCTCCCCGATGTATCCAGCGGATTTATTGGCGCCCTTCTTGGAACTCTTCCCCGACCGACAGATGGCTTCGACATTCGCTTTCGTGAAACCGCGCTCGTTGCAGTCCAGACGGAGAGTGCCCGGCCCTTTGGTAATGATGACGGTTGGCAAAACCCCGGGCTTGTAGCTATTATCATCGGCATTCTGGATGAGCTCGTAGATGAAGCGCGTTGGATTCTGGTATAAATCGGCGGCAACGCTGCACCGAAGCGGCGAGTTAGCATGACGCACTTGAATAGCCAGTCCATGGCTGCATTGTAACTCACACGTTCAGGAGCTCCTGCAGATCCTCGGTTGTCACGTTTCCCCTCAAGTCGCCCATGACATCGTCCACCCCGCGATCGAGCCTGATGGCGCGGATGTGGTTTCTGGCATCATGCTCGGAGTTTGGGAAGTCGCCGCTACCACTTCCCAGCAGATTGTGCGCCATGGTAGGCCGTTTCCACTGGAGCTGAATTGTCGTCCTCTCGTTATAAATCAGGGCGCGCTGTATGCTACTGATCGACCTGAGCGCTTCTCGCAAGAAGGTAGCCAGGGACGGGGGGACGGGGCCCAGAGGTGTATGGAATTTGCGGGAAGAAACAAAAGGCCGCCGGGCTCCGGGCTGCAGGTTTGAAGACGACTCAAAGCCTGCCTAGGGAGTGTCATTGGCGTTGGCTGCTGCGTCAGTTGCTGCACGGCTCGGGGCTGCTGCGCATGACAGGGGTGTTGTGCCCAACGGCAGCCTCGCTGCTGCATCCCCCATCAGGAGGAGCAAGCCCAGGCTTCGGGGAGGTTCCACACCGGTTGCTTTCATTGGCAAACAATCCCAGGGCCAACTGGGAACTTTTGTTTTGTCCTGTCAGCTCAGCATCGTCGGGCAATACCCCGCATTCCACTTCCGCCCTCCAACAGTCTCTATCTGGTGCTTTCGGCTCCTTGTTCCCGGTGAGTCACGCCGATGTCGCTCCCCACATCCCCCGCCCAACACTGTGACTGTGCCATACGTATCTTATCTCTTCCAACGTGGTGTCTTTCTTCTGCTGCTGTGAGTGAGACAGCTCCTGATGCTTCAAACAGCGCGCACAATGGATCCGCTTTCCCTCTCGTCCATCCTCATCAGCCTGGCGGCGAAGTTCCTCAGCATCGCGAATTGCTGCCACACGCTCGACGAGAAGGACAAGCTTGCGTTTGTGACGCTCCGAGCACTCAAACGGAAGTTCCGCTCCATCAACATCTTCTTAGACGGCATCAATGCTATTATCCTCGATCCCCGCAATGCTTTGACTATCCAGAATCTCGACCTCCAGCACTGGCACGAGTTACTCATGGCCACAACCGACGCCTGTCGACTGACTCACAATTGTCTCGAAAAGGGGTTCACAGAGCTGGGACTATTGGGGGCGCAGAGTAATAACAAGGGGGCAAACTTGTGGCGGTGTTGGCGGTTATATTGGAACGAAGATACCCTGGAATCCCTGTGCACCCTGCTCGACACCAACATCGACTCGGTTCGATGCCTGCTTGACGTTCTGAAAGCCGCCGTGCTCATACCAGTTGAGGAGCAGGCGTCCAATTCGCGTCTTAGCATGCTGGCCTCTATGCTGCAGCACAAGCTTATCAAAGCAGACGAAAGGATTGGCGCCCATTTCGGTATACCATCGCAGGGGACTAGTGGAGCAGATCCCTGGTACGAGCACGGAGATGAGAATCTGAGTGTCGTTTATTCGCGATACCGAGATAATGTGGACTGCATCCGGTCGACATATTCTCGAGCCCGCTACAAATATGACGACTTTGGACTGGCTGCGCTGGCATCGGTCTCCAATCTCTCGGAGCTAAAGGAAGACGACGGGTGCTCATTCACGTCCACGGCGCCCCTGATCACCCACGAGAACGAGAAAGCGACGAGATGGGGTAGCGATAGGTTGGCAACAAACGAAGCGCCCGATCTCAACGCCGCCGGTCTTCTGGGCAGCAAATCCACACGCGCAGAAAAGCCTAGGTCTGAAAAGAGCTCCCCGATGACGGAGCCGGACTCGACAGCCCCTTGTTGTCCTACAGACAATGAAAGGGTGGAACATAAAAGTGGCAATGCTGGAGAAACGCCGAAATCAATGCTAATACTGGATCTTTACCAGGAACTTGGTATGGATAGAGCCCTTGTTGAAGCTCGCGGTGGTCCTCCTAAACCTCCAAAGGGTCGACCGAGGCAGGGTGGAGAAGATTTGAATCTCTTAGCGGTTGGCAAACGTTCCCAGAGCCAGGATTCGTCTCTCTCAAAACTTTGGTCGGAACTAACTTCCGCGTCGCCTACGGACGATGGGTACATGTCGACCTTGGAAACGGGCTCGGGCGTTGTTAATGGCAAAACAAGTGTAGAGGGGATTAATTTCGCAAGCTTGAATATGACGGTTGTAGGCCGCAGTTAGCAACTAGGACGATCTTCAATTAATGCGTAGAACTACCTGTTATATGAGACGAATCTGGGCACGCGAAATTTCCTTTTTCGTATCTGGAGCACGTGACACTGCTCAGCCCGGCTCAGGCCCGGCTCAGGATTGCTCAGGCTTGCTCACCTTTGCTCAGGCTAAGTACCATTTTCGGCACGCTACGCCACAGCATGCTGAACTGCTTTAACTCTAGCCGAGTGGGCCCCGATTTGGTCCCATATATAAAGATGGCCAAAATTGGTCCTCCTTTTGAAATGAACAGTCTCCCCTTTACCTCTTGGATTTTTCGTGTTGCCTACCTGACTCTAGGAGACTTAGCCTGTCGATACCATGTCCGGAAGTCAATATGACGACGGAAGAGAGCTGGAGCTGCATCCCGACATCGACTGGCGCCAAGTGCTGGCCACTTCCTCCATACAGGCCAGTCAGCTTTTCTGGGGGCCAGACATGCTTACATTCAATGCGGAGATAGCCGAATGTGATGATATTGGGCGGTGTCTTCTCTTGGGGCGTGTAGAGCGCAGAGTGATCACTACGGATGGTCGTTTGTGCGAGCCCCAACAGTCATTTGCATGTCACATTCTCCGGGCAGAAGATGGGGGCATGTATACCCGAATAGGCACTGCCTCTCTCAATGAGGAGCGCAAGGAGCGCAAGGATGGGCTGCGATGCGATGGGAACGGCAAACGGTGCGGCTCGCGTGAATTACTGCCATAAATCATGATCAGACTAAGCTGGAACGGAGCAAGCAGCCCTCAAGTTCCCCAAGGAGCTTCAAGGTCCCGCCACCCTTCGTAGAATCAGGCTGAAGGATGCCGACGTGCCGAGCGTCTCTTCTTGCCCAGTGGTCCGGGACGATACCGAGTGGGCGATAAGAACAGTAAGCTAACCTACTCTCTGAGGTGCACCTCTGCATGGGGCATCCCACTTGTCAATCTTAGGAGACCGACCTAACGTTCCTTTAGGCACGCTTGCCTAATAATCCGCCCACCAATCCTCACTCTCCTTCTCTTGCAACTCCTTCTCCCGTTCCATGCGAAGCGTCTTGTTCCCAACCCGAATTCTCAAATCCCTCACCGCCCTCGCCAGCCACTTTTTCAGATGCTCCCAGATCACTCTCCGATGATGCCATGCCCTTCCCAGATGAATGGACGAAGCCAAACCGCAAAGCGCCAGAGCAATAGCAGAGCGTGACCAATGGCATCAACCAGCCGCCCAAGACCAGCCAATCCGACAATGGCTGCGAGTAATTATCATTGCGAAAATTTTGCCCGAGGGCAGCGAATCACCGAATACCGCTTGCATGTTGTCATCTGGAGGGTCGAGAATGCTAACAGTGGGTCTCTTGTCGGCCCCTTGCTCGAGCTAACATTTGTAACCCCGGCAGAGGTGTACAGGCTCCGGGACCCGTGGACCCGAGCTCTGCGCTCCGGGTCGCTGGGTCTCTCCTGATTGGTTGTCAGGGACCCTTGCAGGTCTCCTTGGTGATTGGTTATTCTACAACTGGTCCGTGCTCCCTCCTTGAAGTCATGACCTGGGTCGTGACACCCATACCTTTGGTGGCCCGCCGGCGCCGCCGACCACGACAGGACACCTGAGGCCTGCTGGCCAACAAATATCCCCCGAATCTGCCTGTCGACTTCCTAAATGGGAGAACCTAGTATCATTTGCTCAAACTCTGCTGTTTCCAACCTCGCCCGCATTTTCTGTCGTATCTCTTATTCGTTCGTGCTACCAACGTCACAGGACTTTCGACGACGGTTGGCCAAGCCGCCACATCGCCAAGCCAATCATTGAGTTTGCCTCTATTCGTTGCCGGCCATGAATTGCTGCCTGATGGTCGCGCGCTCTCCTTCCCTCGAGCCTAGAAGGCAAAACCCCTCCAATTGATCAAAGTTCGATGACCTGAGTTCTTTCCCGTCCAACACCTTGCTCCATTGACCCACTGCCTGCTCGCTTATACTAGACAACCCCAGGCGATTGAAGGCGTAATTACATCCGGTTGAGACCTTTTTCCTTTTTCTTTTTAGATTCTAAACTTCTCGCCCAAATATTGAACATGGCAGCTGTCGCCGTTCCGCTCGGGGGAATGATGCTCGAAGCCGGGGCTTTCGCTGCAGCTGCATCGGCCCTTCCGGTTCTAGCTGGCGTTGCGGGCGTCGGAGTGGTGACATGGAAGGTTGTCGCTTGGTGGAAGGCTTCCGCTGCCGCCGCCGCTGCTGCTGCGGCCAAAGCCGCAGCTGCGAAAGCTGCAGCCGAGGCAGCGGCAGCGGCAGCTAAGCTCGCGGTCGATATGGCTACCGAGGCGGCGGCCAAGGCGGTGGAAGTTGTGGGGGAAGTTGTGGTCGAGAAAGCGACTGAGGCAGCAGTGAGTGCGGCGCCGGCAGCTGTTGCGGCTTGGTCGCCACTGGCAATAGCAGGGTTCGCGGTTGCAGCTACCGCTGTTGTGGGTGTGGGTGTCTGGCTTGTAGTAAGTGGATTAAAAACATTGATTTACTTTCTTCCTCCCTGATTTTCTGCTGAATTCGATGTCTGACCACTCTGGCTAACATTATCATAAAGATCAGATCACGTAGGCAATCCGCGGCTGAGCCGATGTCCCAAACGTCCATAAGGGCCAGGCCTGCGCACCGGGAGCACCACGAGAAAACGAGGGACCGTATCCCGGGCGATCCAGCTCCGACTGGCCCGGACGAGTCGGACGACGAGATTCTTATACCCAAGAAAGAGCTTGAGAGGTTGCTCGAAAAGCACGGAAGGTCCATTTGGGAGAAGCTGAAGAAGAAGCTCCGGGCGAAGACTGGAAACATCTGGCAGGATCCCGACCGCAACTACCGTGTTGATAGCGGATCCAAGGTCACCAAGCAGCCGGGGGTGAAAAAATGGAATCTTCAGGTTAACAAAGAAGCGGAGTCGGCTGCAGCTAAGAGATTGCTACATTCACGTAAGGGGGGTGGTCCACACCACGGTTCACACAAAAGACTGTTCGAGGGCAGCTTCAACACGGAGAACCCCCCTGATTACGAAACTTGGAAGGAGAGTATTCTCAATCGATTCGGCGAATAGATTCTCACGCTTTGGTACATGTAGCTTGTCAGGGATGATGGACTGGTACGTCCTAACTTATCACCGCTCTGGCATACTTTGAGATGCCAATGAAGTTCTTCTGCCGATGTATCGATGGATGCTAAAGGGTAGCCCAAGTTCCGGAAAGCGGGTAAGTTAAGTCCCAAATTTGGGACCGCGGTTAGAAACTGCTAAGGCGCAACATTGCCCTAATAGGCCCAAATCCTGGGCCACAGTCCCGACTCTTGGCCCAGAATATACCAGTATATGCACTAGAATAATACAAAATATCCTAGCTCGATTTTTGGGATAATACATGATGTCCTAGCCCGGAATTTAGGATAGTACATAATATCCCAGGTTGAAATTTGGGATAGTGCATAGTACCCCAGCTCAAAATTAGAGAGAGTACATAATATACTAGCACCGATAAGATATCCCACAGTATACCAGTACATAATAGGATATCTTAAATGCCCCTGGGATAGTATACAGAAATATAGGTATTCAAACTTCCCACTGAAATAAGCAAATGATGTTTGTCCTATCTGAATTTATCCTACTGTCGATTACCTGTGTATGAATACTGTAAAATTGTCTTGAAAAGTCTACCCTATCCGGTAGCTTCATAGGATGTGAGAATTTTAGGATGCTAATCGCTTTCGACGGGTATATATTACAACCCTACGATCTTGACCACAGGTTACTGCAGCCCAAGGCAGCAACCTCAGGCCAACCGTTGGGCCAGGGGTGAAATAAGCCCCTACAGGGCCAACCAGAAGGAACCCAAAGATCCAAAGGCTTAGGTCCTTAGGGCAGCACCAACGGACTGTGACAAGGGGCGACCACAGTCAACACTTGACCGATACTAGCATGGGTCTGTATCAAGTGATGGCTGGGGTTGCGGCTTGGAACGAGTTGTGGCCCTGTGGGCGCTGAACAAATCTATTCTGAACACACAATAATTGACTATGGCCTCGAAGGTCCTTGCCCTTCGAGATGCACTCTGGTTCTGATGGCTATCTAAATACAGAGGTCCTCCTAGGACCAAAGCTCTGTCATTCCATGACTTCTCAACGGTGACCGGTAGGCGCTCGCTAGCGCAACCTTCCTGACCATTGTGGCTTGATAAGCTCTCCAGAGCCATCACGGTTCGAAGGGCTGTGGTGAGCCAAGGCGTGTGGGTGTCAGGGGCGTTCAGCGTGTGACACAGGTGACATTGCAGTTGTCGTCAGCAACTCCATCCGTACCACATCCTTCTGTGACATAGTATAGTAATGGTATAGGTCTAAAATTGGTCCTTTTAGTTTGTTTTGAGTTTTTGGTAAGGTATAGGTTGCTCAGCTTGACAATAGGCTTCCGGGCCGAGTCACACCCACCAGTACGCATGTGCGTCGGTAATTGGAATTGTTGCCTAGGAGCTATTCTTACAGATTACGCCTCTCTGCTGCTTTTCATCGATAGGAAATTTTAGCCGGGGGGGACTGAAAGGGGCCTCTGAGGCTGTGCGGCGGTGGTGTATGGGGTCACCCTAGCTCAGGGAAGAATCAGGGGAAGCTCAGGACAAATCAGCGACAGCTCACCCCAGCTCAGGACGACGAACGAAAAAGGAAATGTCGAGTGCCCAGATTCGTCTCAGATAACCAGGCTGTTAGATCTATCTCTGTAAAGCCGTAATGTGCTCGAAGATGTTGGTTTTCTTAGCACGATGCCGGTTGCAAATGGGTCGGTTTCACCGCACTCATGAGGGAGACTGATGTTGACAAGACCCGTCAAAGATGGCAGAAAACAGAACCTCTAACCTGGGAAGCTCCGAGCTAGCCGACGATGCTGATATTAATCGCAGATCCCAAGGGAGCCATTTGCACTCTGTTTCGAGAAACGGCGCCGCGCTGGACTGATGTTCGGCTCGTGGAGAAGCTCGTGGTAGCGGCTGCAACTGCGACTGCGACTTCAGTAGTTGGTGTGTAAATAATGGGAGTAGGTATTGGGAGGCGTCCAAGACATGGCCCGGAAATGGGAGTGAAGTGGGAATGCCTAGACGAGGTGGGTTGAGAGAGTCTTCTACATCCTAGGGCCCTACTACATGTTTCCAACCTCTGGCGATATCCTAACAGGTGCTCCATCAGTAAGCCAAATTAACCAAGATGAGGAATATAAACCACCCAGTTCGACACTGTAAATACAGGACCTGGTGGAAGATAGACTACCTGAATGAAGTACTCGACAACGAGGTAAATTCTTGCCAGTATGATAAGTGCTATGAAGCACCATTCAATAACGAACAGCTTTTGGGTAACACCCACCAGCGATTTTGCAGGGTAATAGAAAGTTCCCCATGGCCTCCGTCGACAAAACCCGCAGGAAAAACGGTCGGTCAATAGCTCTAATTCCTTATCCGCAGCATAGCGCTAGACACTGGTGAGTTTATTACGGTGCCGAGAGTTCAAGGAAATCGTAATTAGGACGGGGAGCAGCCCCACAACTAGACATGTTGACGATACCCGCCGGAGCAGCCGCTGGGCCGAGGATGGGAATGGCGCGTCCCAGGCTAGGCGGTGCAGACCACCGTAGATAGATGTAAGGACCAAGAGATAGGCCAGCCAGCTGAGCTTTGACCTAATAAGGGGCCAATTCCTAGTTCGCCGGTAGAGTTGGCAACACTTCTGAAATTGGAACCAGAGTCGAGCGAGTGGGCTTCTCGACCGCTGGTGAACTTGCCTTCTTCTGATTCGAGCGATCTGTATGCAAGCTTTCTAGCGTTTAAGTCGGGGATGACAGTGTTTGAGGCGATGTGCGGCTACCCAGCAGTATTGATGGGGGAATCCCATTGGGCTCCCTCGGTCTCCTGTCATGGTCGACCATAAGTATCGCGGCGCCTGCGTGGATGTTTTCTTTACGCCCGGGATCCCGAAGATGAGCGAAGCCAGTCGCTCCAGTAGGAGATAATTCTTGTAATATTCAAGACCACTAATTTAGGATTGCGATTCAGTAAATTTTGCTCTTCTTCAGGAACTTGTTGAACAAACAAACGAACCTTTAGTACCGTGAAATTTCCCGAATATCATCATTCTAATCAAATACCACCCCCAGCGTTTTTCCATATGGGTCTTGTGGGGTCCCGCGAGAAGCAGAAAAGAATGTCAGCGACGCAACCTGAAGGAGGGAGCACCTCCTGGAGCGTCTTGCCCCTGTTCCATAGTGCCCACAACGCTCTGTCCTCGGGAGTTCGGATAGCGTAAATGGTTGGCCGCTCGACATTGGAGGGCTTATGCCACTAAACGGCGTAAATAAGAATGGCGCAGACGGAATGCCCAAATGTGTTGAGCTCGAGGAGCGTGATGGGCAGTCCTTCGGCTCAGCTATTTCATCGATGGCCCGCATGACTGCGGCTCCATTCAATGCCATCCTCGCGTGTGGCATTCCAATGGTCCCCTCGGGGAGCGCGGGGGTCTCGAACGGCTTTCGGGATGAGTCACAAGCACACCTAGTACGCGTATATGTCGTAATTGGAATTGTTACCTAGGAGCTATCCTTACAGATTACGCGTCATCTGCGTTCCCTCGACAGGGAACTTTAGCCGGGTGGGACTGAAAAGGGGCCTCTGAGGCTATACGGCGGCGGCGTATGGGATCACCTTAGCTCAGGGAAGAGCCAGGAAAGCTCAGGACAATCAGCCACAGCTCCCCCAGCTCACCCCAGCTCAGGAGGACGAACGAAAAAGGAAATTTCTTGTGCCCAGATTCGTCGCAGATTACCAGGCTGTTCTACCCCCTAATGCAACCACCTAGATAGGCCCCTGATAACATTCCCTCACCAACCCAGATAGCAGTAACGATGCCGACGAGTATGGCCTCGGCGACGAATGCTTTCTTCCAAGCGACCAAATTGTACTCGTTCTCGCCGCTACAAGTTTCTTAAGGATGGCGGCTGTATGGTTGACAGACGCCAGCCGGACTCTGCTGGTCTTGGATCCAATGCAGCAGGGTCCAATCCATGTTGGCGAGTGTTCTGTACTGTCTGCAAAAAGTCCCTGGGCAGCAATATGAGAGAGTTGGGCTCCTCTTGACCCCCTCCCCCAAGATCAACGCCCGGATGGTTGGATCGGCCAACCGCTCTCAGTGAGAGAAGAGACTCTCTCTCACCAATCCGCAACCTCTTCTTGCAATCCTCACAGTACCATTTAGCTGGATCGTCATGTTAGCCACTGCTTCCACCTGCTGGATCTGGGATAGTAACTCACCTTTCCCTCTGGGCGCTACTTCCAACCCTACACACTGGAGATGGAACCACTCCCTGGGACACCCCTCGGCGTCGCAGCCAACCATCTCACCATAGCTTACTTGGTTGCAGAAGCAGTAGTACCTTGGCTCGTCTCCATCCGCCTCATCCTCATCGTCGTCTCGAGTATCGTTCCGCCTCTGGGGGTCGTCCCCGACTGGCGTCCCCTGAAGAAAGCCGTCGGGAGGCGTGGGATACGCGTCGAGTATGGATAGATCCTGGGAGGAGGAGGGGGAAAGGCTTGGAAACCTTGGATGGAACGCATCCGTATTCCACTCTAAGTCTCCTCTCGGGGGGCTCGGGGGGAGCGGGCTCAGCCGATCGCCCACTTCAGGCTCTCCACTCGCTGGGGGCTCCTGTTCCTTCAGAATCGTGTCCTGCGCTGGCAACTGGTCCCAGCGGCGCTGCCCCAAGGCGGCCAGGCGTCCAATATGCACCCTATGCCTATCTGTGCAGTCCTGGGAAATTGTAAGGTGGACTCGAAGCGCTTGTCCAGTCCTCGGGGCGCTTTGGCGTCGATGCGATGCTTCGGTAGGCCCCGAAAACCTCTTCTTATTCGGGCCTTTCTTTTGAATGCGCCCTCTCTCCATGGCGTCTGGCAGTATTAACCGATGGTGCAACTGATAGGGACTGAGAATGCGTGAATAAAGGGGTCTTGACACTTTCAAATTGGGGGTGGGATGGTAGGTTCAGGTGCGGGGAAGGGGAAGCCCGAATCTCACAGCACATAAGTGCATGTGGCGAATCGAGGACTGCACAGCCAGCATGCGACCTTTCCAACCGGCCAATGGTTATTTTTTCCGCCTCGTATTTCTATTTCAAGTTCTCGGACGCCCACTAACTCATTCCACTTCCGCCGCAAAGGTTAGCCGACCCAATCTGAACCGTTGAATAAGACCCACACCTCCAGTCCGTGTGTGTCCGATTCGGCCGCCGATCACAGACCCGCACAAGGAGCCAACGCTGCTGACCTACACCAGACTTCTTAGTGGGTTTGGCATGGGAGCGAATAAGAATTTTAATCACGAACGGGTAAAGATTTAATAGCTGTTAAAAAGACACCAAAACTCCAAGTTCCACAACTGCACTACCCAAATCCCCTGCCAAAGTCCCAACCCCTAGTGGTAACTTAAAGCCCCTATTCCCAACCCAACCCAGACCCAGCCATTCATAAACTCATAATACCCATCCCAAACGCCCCCAAAACATAAACTCCAAACCCACTCATGCAAAATACCCCAACCGCTCAACACCCACTCCTTTCCCTCTCCTAACTAGCAGCAATCCTCGCAATCAAAAACTAGGGCGCCACCCCCACAGCCTCATCCCCACAAGTCGAATACGCCAACGTAATAATCAGCGACCCATTACACACGGCGTCATCCGCCTCGCAGTACACCTTAAGGCGGCTGGACGGATAATTAACAATCTGCCCATTATTCTACTTGTTCTTAGTATATCCGAACAACACAACGCCCTTAATCTGCTCGCGGATGGTGGCGGTGGAGTCGCGGATTGCGGCGGCGGTTAGGGCGGCGCCTTGGCTGGGGGATGGGGTTAGTCTTTAGGTTTAAGGTTTCCCAAATAAGTAGGTAGGAAGGTGAGAAAAAAGGAAAAGAGGAAAGGCGTACCTGTATCCGCCTGCGACGATCTTAGCCGAGGGGCACTTGGAGTTGGCGAGGATGAATAGGTTCTTCATCTTGGTAATAGCCACGGCGGTAGTGCCGTCAGTAAGGAAGTTATTAAGGAGTCCGGTGGAGTATTTCCCACCTACTGTCAGAAAGAAAGGGGTTCTGGCCAGAGGCCAGAACTGTCAGAAAGAAGAGTCTGGAAACCACCAGAACAATAGATTTGTAACTATTGCCACAGACGCGCAATTGTAGTGTTCCAGGAGTATTACCTCTCCGAAAGCCAAGATGTTTTGATCCCGTCCCCGGCATTCCAAGCCTCGCCGCCGACCGCACTTCTGGCCTTTGTTGGCACTCTGTGCTACGGCCTCACCTGGGCGGGCGGTATCCTCGTCAATCCCGTCATATCCCGTATCGAGCACGGAAACTCGGACTCCACGCCATCGACACGACTTTGGCGTCGAAGGGCCATCACCATCTCCAGCGTGCTCATCATGTCCATTGGGTTTATTCTTGCGTCGTTCAGCAAGTCCATCTGGCACCTCCTTCTCACCCAGGGATTTGTCGCCGGCATGGGTATGTCGCTGTTATACTTTCCAGTGCTCGCCCCCGCCCCTGAATACTTTGCCAACCACCGTGCTACAGCGATGGACTTTGTAAGCCCCTCCCCCCTTATTTCACACCATCACTAACAACGAACAACAGATCCTCGCGGGCGCCGGCGCCGGTGGTCTGATTCTCTCCCCTCTCCTGCGCACCCTCCTCACGACCCTCGGCGGCCGCTGGACTCTTCGAATCTACGCCCTCTTGAACCTCCTCCTTGGCCTTCCCATCGCCTATTCCGTGCCCCCTAGCCGTTTCGTCATCTCCGCATCCTCGCCCGCCTCTTCCCCTGAAGACAACCCTCGCCGAAACACCCATGTCTCTCGCATCCTTGCCTCCCGAGCGACATTCATCCTCTCCGCCATTGCAGCCTTCCTCCAAGCCGCAGGGGCACAACTGCCATTGTCATTCATCCCGTCCTACACCGTCCGTCTGGGTCTCTCCACATCAAAAGGAGCAAACCTCCTGGCCGCAGCGAATGCTATCAACGCGGTAGCGAGAATCTTCACTGGCTATGTTGGTGACTAACTTGGACGGCAGAACACATTGGTTATGACCCTGCTTCTTGCAGCTGGCAGTGTTTTCGCCTTCTGGCTGGGGAGTGTGCAATCTTCCAGCGCGGAATACTCCTCGGGGCTGTGGATAGCATTCATTGTGTTTTATTCGTTTTCTGCCGGGGGGTACTATGCGCTGTTCCCAGCGCTAATAGCGGAGGTGTTTGGAATACCGCAGTATGCGGCAGTGAATGCGTTTATTTTGTTTGTAAGGGGGCTGGGAACCACGTTTGGGAGTCCGGTTGGGGGGCAGTTACTTGGGGGTGGTGGTGCGGGAGAGGGGGTTGGTGCGTATGCGAGGGTTGTGTATTGGGATGGGGCTTTGTTGATGGCAGCTACCGCTTGTCCACAAGGCAGAGCAGATTCTTGACGCCATCCCAGTCCTTGGGGTCTCGGTTGTACTGTGTGATCTAGACTTTTTGTTAGTACCTTTTTGATGGAAAAAAAGCGACAAAGCAGAAAAGTGGAAAAGGGGGGCAACTAACCATTCCGCAAGCAATAATCCTTCCCCTCTCCTTCAATGACCAAAGCGACGCATCCAGCTGCTCACCACCGACATTATCAAAATAGATGTCGATTCCTTTTGGTGCCAACCGCGCAAGCGCATCAGCCGCCTTCTCCTTCTTGTAGTTGAACCCCCCATCGAACCCCAGCTCGTCCACGATAAAAGCCAGCTTGTCATCGCTGCCGACAGAGCCGATGACATGCAGCCCCTCGCGCTTCGCAATCTGACCAACCGTCTGCCCAACGGCGCCGGCAGCACTGCTCACGAAGATGGTCTCGCCTGCTTTGGGCTTGCCGATTTCGTAGAGCGAGGACCACGCTGTCAGACCGGCAATGCCCAATGGGCCGAGGAAGAGGCCGAGATCGTGTCCGTGCCAGCCATATGGGTTGGGAAGCATGGTACGGACTTCGGATTCCACACCGGCGGCGTCCAGCACGGCGTACTCGGCAAAGGGGAGGTTGGCTAGGATAAGATCGCCGGCTGCGAAGCCGGGTGCAGATGATTGGATAACTCGGGCAACGGCGTCGTTGGTTACAGGGCCACCAAGGGTGTAGGCGGGTGTGTATGATTCGATTGAAGGATCGCGCATCTTATCGGTGAGGAAGGGATCGAGCGAGGCTTGGAGGATGGAAAGAGTCAGGCCACCTGGCGGAGGGGCAGTGGCAGGGTCGAAGGGGCCGAGGTCGCTGACGACGAGGTCCTCACCGGCAATGGGCAGGCCCGAGGCGGGAACCTTCTTGAAGATGAGGGTTTTGTTGGTGGTCGACATTGTTGTGTTGGGGTTAATGATGATTTCGAAGTCGGTATGCAGATTGGAGAAGTTGGTGTTGTGAAGAAACGATGAAGTTGCAGTGAAGAAATAATGGTTGTTGAGTTGAAGAGGTGAGTTGTAAGTGGTGATGTTCTGGCTGATACTTTCTCAATTGAGCAGCAAGACTGTCTGGTTTATAGACGAAGGACTCGGAACGATTGACACCATTTCATTGATATCATTACTTGCTTCATGCATACCATACATATGTACGGCTTCTTGTCTCACCGGCGCCGGTGCATGTGGGCGAATTGGTAATCTGCTGAATCAACAATGCGTCCTCCGTTATGGCATGTTGAACATGATGGTGGGGCGACTTTCGGCACCGCTCCTTGAATGGTCGGGCTCCGCGGACGGCCGTGGGTGACGGGCCGCGGCTTGTGCCGTTTCCGTTCACGCGTGGCACCATGCAGGCCGGGAACCTATTGCTCCGCCCCCGTGAATGTCCCACCGCCCCCAATCCAGTTCTCCCGCTCCCATTGAACGTTGCACAAATCTGCAGCGCGTTTGTCCGGTAGTTGTTTTACCATTGACATGGAGTCAGCAACTCTATGATATAATGTTACTCAGGTATATGTTCTTTCTGTTAAGAAAAGGTTTCCCTACTTAGGTTCTTCGTAGAACCACTTCTTCTGGAGTTCCCGTGACGGCATTTCGGCCTGATGACTTCTATTGGTTGAAGTCCTGATTCTGAAACCAACCCCCTTCACTCATTCAACATGACGAATCACATGACTACCCCGTTTCAGCTGTTTCCCTTGAACTCAGCCCCCACAGCTGCCTAAGCTCACGTCGCATCTGTCTAGAACTCATCATCACGGTCCGTGACTACAGTCAGCCATGACTGCAGATATTTTCTGTCGTGTGTGTGGGAACCCCCAATACGGCAAATTCGACACTCCTACGGGTGTCGACGAAGATGACTACTTCTACCCGTTACAGGTGAGTTTACGGGAAACTTGTACTCCAGCTGCAAGGACCAGCGGGGTCCACGCTTAGGCTTTTCAGAGTTTGGCTGTTGTAACTTCGCTCTCGCCCTGCTATATTTGGGATTCTCTCTCGCGCGCTGGAAGAATTTTTCATAAACTACCACTGCGCTAAAAAGCACGAAACGTTCATTATTTCTATGTAGTGGGAATTGCTGTGATATTTGACGTGTCAAAAACACAGCACACGGGAATTAGGTGAGGTTAATAGGGTTGTACTTGAGTAATTGTATTGCTTGGGTGACATATGTTGTGGTTCTGGCCTGCAGGCAGGACCTCCTTCTTTATCGACCTATCTGTAGGATTCACATTGTGTCCTCTCAGTGCCTCGGCCTTACTAGTGCTCTGGTAGTGCCAAACATCTAGTCAGCTCCGCTAGCGAGATGCCCAAGGCCCCAGAGTCCCATTTGTTTTTAACAGATTGCCTGTGATGGATTGGCTCAGAGGAGTGAAACACAGGCTGGGATGGGGATGGATACCCGTCCTGCGGTTGCAACCGTGAGGATGGTGTAGGGGCCGGTAGCGGACCCGGTGAAGCTGGCGGCGGTTGGGCTGGGCTGTAGCAGGGATGGTGGAAGGATTGCCTGTGGCGCGGGCCGACGCCAGAAGAAAAGGTCGGACCGTACCGGGTTTGGCCAGCCCTCTGGACTTGTTTCTGTGCTTGTACAATTGCTGGTATGATCGGCATTTGTTGGCCTGTTGCGCGCACCATCGTATCCCCAGTGGGAAGCGGCAACAATGGAGCCTGTGTTGGCTCTTTGGGTGCTCTCCTCGCCTCTGTAGCACCAAATGAGAGCCCTGGAGTCCATCGTAAACTAAAGGGCTCTTCAAGTCCTTTGTTGGATTGCAATACCATGTTTAGAGACAATGCCCGCTGCGCAATCTCGAGGGCGTTTGGCGCCTCTGCACCTGGTGAATCGTCGACGCTATCGAGGTCACCCTCATCAGCGCCGAGTGAACCTGTAGGCTTTGGGATGTCATAACTGACGTGCTCTCTGCGCGCGGCCTGGAGTGGTGCATCTTGGCTGGTAGTGCTGCCGGTCTTCAACCTCCTGGACTCAGACAGAAGGCCTTCAGCAACGGGACGGGAATCCCCAAAAAACTGAGGATCGGATACAACACACAAACTATCCAGCTTCATGTTCTCTAGAACAGGGCCCTGAGCAGGTAAAGTTGCCGGAGCAGCGCCAGAAAAGGCGGTGAGCCCCAGCACAAGTCCGCCGTGTGTGCCAATTTGTGCTACCACATCCGGCTGCTCTTGGTCCGTGTCCTCAAGATTTTGTGTGTCCAGGGGTCCATCCTTCCTAGCTTGCTCATCTTAGTCACTTCTCTCGTAAGTCAAGTCTTGTTAAGAGGTGACCTCCTCCCCAGGGCCTGGGTCACCCAAGCAAGGGCCACCGTCTACAGGGGCGGCCATGTTCGGCTCTCCGCGCGAATTGTGTGAGTAAACCCCATGTAGTGCCGCTGCAGCCACAGACACTCCTTACATCTGCACTTCCGAGATAAGCGGGCAGACCTGGCTCCGCGGCTGTCTGCTGGGAACTCTAACCTGTATCTCGTCCTCGATTCTTTCGTCATCTTCCTGCGCACCAGAACCGTGCTTGCCGGCGCCACCCTCTGCATCGTCAATTACCGACGTGCCATCGTCGTCCTGGTCATCTTCATCTTCGCCCTCGCCGTTTCCGTCCTCCTGATCATCTTGATCCGTGCCTGGGGTAGCGCCGTGGGACGGACTGGTGGACGCGGACACGCGTCTATTCCAAGTACTGCTCTGTATTTCGTTCTCAGTCTCTGCGCTGTCTTCCTGTGCATTCACGCCCCGGTTATCTTTATTTTAGCTAGCCTAGTCTACTGTTAGAATATTACTGTGGCCCGAGTTTGTTACCTGGATATCTAGCTACTGGTATCCTGTTAGTCATTAGGAAAGGAGCTGACAGCAGTAATTAAAGTAAGTAACTAACCTCTGCCTTTATCACTCTCTTCTTCTATATTAATCCCTCCTAGAATTATAACACCCAACATCCCCGCCCCCCCGAGCAAAATCTAAGCATTCGTAAAACCCCTACTCTGCTAACATTTAGGATCGTTAACATTAAACGGTTGCAAATCCTTAGACAACACCCAGCCTAGATTATAAGGAATTACTAAGTTATCTTTCAATAATAGATCTACTAAGTCGTTAAGGTACATTATGGGAAATTTCCTATCACAGGCCTTTAGGCCGCCATCCTTATAACTACTTATTAAGTAGAAGATGCGCTCTCCGTATCAGCGGTAGCATATCAGTGCCTTTTCTTATTATTGACTCGGGGCGTTTGTTCAGGACGACCCTGTCGTTCTTTTTTTGGGCTCTGTATGTAATATTACTGTAGCCGCTTATGTACATAGCGATGCGTTCTCTGGCGCGTGCCACTGTCAAAAAGGGACCACGCCGCGCGGTTCTTTGAACCGCGCTTCTTTCAACAATCATCAATCCAACGATTTTCACTACGAAGACTTCTTATTAAAAGCCTAGTAACATTCTGGCCTTTCGATCGAAGGAAGATAACTTAATTCACGGTTATGTTTCCTTTATTGTTCTATGCTAAGCTCCGTTTTATGCTAGGCTCCGTTACATACTAGGTTTTGTTTTATATTAGGTACATGTTTGTTTTTCTACATCAGTTACATTTATGTTCCTTCGATTAGAGGACCAGTAGTCTGGGAGTCGGCCTTCCAGGCCGACCACAACGTTCTTTAAGTGTGGTTCTCTTTATAGTTTCTTCTCTATTACGTCACTGCACTAGTTTATTATTTTATCTTAGATATGTTGCTTATAACGCCTAAGGTTCTAAAGCTACTGAGTGGTAGTATTAGGGTTACGTAGGAGCCATTTCTATATTACTATACATAGTATAATCTACTTACAGTAAGGTTAATAACTTGTTTAAACGGCCTCCTCCTTTAATGTCGCTACTGCAGATTAGTTATACTCATTATTACGACCTGCTCTTAACGAGAGCCTAAGGGGGGTCTGGACAAGATAAGACAGAGCGTATGGCAAGACGCTAAGCTTAAGGAGTGATTTAAAGACGGCTTATTAAGCTAGCACTCCTAAATGAGAGTATATTGTCACTATAAGTCGCTGTTACTATAATGCATAGAGGGAAGTCTAAACAGTAAGATATAAATAAATAATGTAATATTAGTGTAAGGAACCAGAAGTCCCTTACAGCTATTATAATCACGATAATATCTATCTATATTAGCTAATTAAAAGGTACTTTATACCTTACTTATAATGTTATAAGTGCTTATAGAATAAGCACTCTACATTACGTAAGCGTTTTACTTATAAGGTTTCCTCTGCTTGTACTGTAAGCACTTGGCATACTGTAAGCACTTTCTTATTAGCTGTAAGGGCTTTAAGTCTTTACACCCCTGAGTTAGTATATAATACCGTATATACTGTCTCCCCGCACTGCTCCTTTTACGGGAGATTTGTCGGGCCGCGCTGGCTTAAGTGACGGCCTGTAAGGTCGTCATACAATTCTTCCTCTTTAACGTTCTTTTCCTATAAAGAACTTAAAGAGTAAGTTCTCCTTTCTACCTCTCCACTATGTAATAAGTGGCCGGCTCTTAAGTCTTAAAACAGGATTAGGGTAAAATTACTGTTAATTTTGAGCCCCAGTTGCCTTCTACTGCTGCGTACCCTGCAGCCACGACTCGCACTGCGGAGCCGAACCTTCTTGAAGGCTCCAGGGCCCACAGGGCCCCTGTTGAGCCTCGAAAGCTCTGGAATCTTAAGCTCCACTGCTCTAACTCACTGTGGGGCAAGCTCTACAGAGTCTTCCGAAATTGTTTTAGTAATAGAAGGCTCTGGAATTCTTCCAGAGCCTCCCACAGCTTATAATAGGCCTTAAAATCTCCTGTATGTAGTCTTCTTTAAGTAAGCAAATTCTCTCGTCAGTAGTCATAACAGCTCAGTGAGTTGCAACTTACTAAGCTCTGCAACCCAGTTGTTTTACAATGATTATACAGAGGTATTACCTACTGTAAGTTAACTGTAACTGCTTTACAGGCACTGTATTACAGGTCTGTGCTTCGCTTCCCTTAGCAACTTACTAAGCTCTGCTGTTATATAGCAACACTGTACACTAACGTAGTGCGTTGCATTCTTCTTTGTAGCTATAGTATTATATAGCTCTACAGGTACTGTATTACAGGCCTGCTAAAGCAAGCAGCTCTACTCAATTCCAGTCATTACACAAGGCACTGCCTTCCGGATCCTCTTGTTTCCAGCGTTAATATTCGCTGTAACACCCTTATTTACAGTGGCACTGCCCTGTAATTCAGGCATTTGTTTGCGTCCTACAGTGCCGTAGGCACTGTAGTATGGCTTGGACCAGTACGCACTTCTTCTCTGAGCTACAGCTGCTGTACTATAGCCCTGTGGGTTCCTGAAGTTTAACAGATGGAAGACTAAATAATAAGATATAAATGAATAATGCAATACTAACGTAAGGAACAAAAAGCTCCTTACAGCTATTATAGTCACAATAATATCTATCTATGCTAGTTAACTAAAAGGTACTTTATACTTTACTTATAATGTTATAAGTGCTTGTGGAACGAGCACTCCGCATTACGTAAGCGTTTTACTTATAAGGCTTCCTCTGCTTGTACTGCAAGCACTTAGCATGCTGCGAGCACTTCCTCATTAGCTGTAGGGGCTTCGGGTCTTTGCACCCCTAGCCCAGTGCGCAGTACCGTGTGTACTGTCTCCCCGCACTGCTCCTTCTGCAGGGGATTCGTCAGGCTGCGCCGGCTCAAGTGACGGCCTGCAATGTCGTCATACCTATATGGGGATCTTAATAAGTCTCTCACTACTAACTATAATCCTCATTACAGTCTTTAGCATTAATTGATTCCTAACGTTAACTGTACGCCTGATCAGTAAATCCCTTATAGAGAATATATCCCGCCTTAATAGCCTAATTAAATACATTATTATTACGTTTTACCTTATCCTTATTATAACCTAGAATGTGAAACCTGAGTTCTTAAACGGTTATAGCCCAGTCCCTGGGAAGCTAACTGTACTTTACACTGTTAAGATAGTTTGCGCCCCCCTAAAGCACATTCTGTCCAAAGTAAGGGTTACACTTTTCACAGCAAAGGATAAACCAGTTGCCGCTGTCCTAGGGGTGTTTAATAATTATATGCCTGTACTTAGGATATCCGTTACCGTAAATATTTTTAAACGAGACTATCCGATTATTATGCCTAGACTGTTTCGGTGGTCAGCGGTTAGCATCCCTATCATCTTCGTCATCGTCACCAGCGTTACGCCTTTGCTTGCCCTGTCCGTCTGCAGCGGGAGGAGCCGGTAGACCATAGAACCTTATTTATCGGCGTTAAGAACTCGTTCGCTATAGCGGAGAGGATGGAGCTGCGGCGGTGGACCCCATGCGAGGTTCTTTGTCCGTGCTTGCGGGTTGTGCCCTTGCAGTTAATCGCCTCACCCAGTTCGATCGCCTCGGCTGCGCATCCTGAGGGTCCTGCACTTGATCGTCCTCAGTCTCATGCGGTGTGTGGCGGGTCGATGCAGCAGCCGGCACGAGTAGAGCAGCAGCAGCGACACTCGAAGGCTCAACAACCGGGACAGGCGGCACCTACTAGATGTTAGACACCCTGCTCGAGATGGAGACCAGCATATGGCAAGGGAACCTGCTTACTCAGTTCACTCGGCGCAGACTTCCAAAAGGATTACAATCTTCCAGCACCTCGTTCAGTTTGCGCATCAAAGCGTCATACTTAGCCTCCAACAGTCTTTCCTTGTCAGTATCCACGGCGTTTTCAAGCTCGAGCCCTCGCAGCTTCTGCTCGAGCTTTTGCATCGCCTGCTCCAGCTTGCGTATCTCCTGCTAAGTGGCTCGTATGTCTTCTTCCCGCGTCTTTATCACGTCCACAAGCGCCTTCCTCTTTTACTCCAACTTAAACTGCCCGGCGAGCTGCGCTTCGGATACGCGTTACTTAAGCGTGTGGTGTACGGATCGACGTATGTCCCCTGCGATTTCACCCAGAGATTCGCTCTCAGCACAGGCGGCATTATTGGCCTTCATCTTCGTCGGGCTTCTCAACCACAAGGCCGCAGGAGGTTCACGGTTTCGGTTTGCGGTTGCGAGTTCTGACGGCATGTCGTCAATGCGGGGCGCTGAGAAGAAGTGCATCTTGTAACCATGTAGCGTAATCACGTGCTGACGCCTCCATCACACCGCCCAGCGAGTGGTCATCACATCGATGTCTCAGCGGCGCCTCGCCCGATTGGCCAGTGCAAAGAGGAGAGCTGATCGTGTCGGAAAATGCTGTTACGATCCACGCGCCGAGCACACTGTCTCATCCTTCCATCCACATATCTTGTCCGGCTTATTATTTGAAACGGGCTTTTTATTTTTTTTGCTCGAGTCTTTGGTTTGCTGCGGGAGGGAGTGGAGAGAATCTGGAATGTCATCTCGGCGTTGTCAATTGAAACGCGAATATGCTCGCTCGCGGGGGCCAGCCGTGGCTGCCTCATGCCGTGCCAAGCCCGCTAAGATCCCCGTCCGTGTTACCCCTTTATAGCAAAACACCACAGGGGTAACATGGTTCAGGAGTGCACTCGGTCAGGTTTGTGACTATCACCCGATAAGAAAATGGAAAGAAGAACCAATAAACGATGCCTATGATGCCCGTGACAATCACAACAGCCTCTCCTAAACTGCACCTCTTCGCACAAGCACGACTTGGCTTTCGAAAGCCGACCCACCAACGACCGCAAGATGGTCGCCGTCAATGCTGGCTGCTAGAGGTGTAAGCACCTCAACGATTCGCCAATCAAGCCCGGGCAGTTGGATGAAGAATTCTTCGGGCGTTTGCTCAAAAGTATGAATGACGACAATTCCATCGTCTTCCGTGGTCCGAACCACGCCTTGCCAACCTCTTGGGTGACGCCAGCTGGGTCCGATATCGCCTTCGATCCGACTCTTGCCATGCTTGATGGCCGGAACGGCTTTCCGGTAGAGCTCAACTGCATTCTTCACCAAGGCGAGTTGGCTTTCATCGAGGTCAAGGATATCGCCAGACAGACACATCCGCCCCAGGAACGTCGCTGCCAGACTATAGTTCATTCGCTGAACAGAGTCGTCTCGGCACAGGACAGCCCAGATTTGTGACTGCCGGGGTAGCATCAGCCGGTGAAGCGCCGCGGCGATGATAGGTGTCTCGACTGTCTCGTGCGCGTCCGAGTAGCTGCTCATGGCGGTGCGCTGGAGGAACGACGCCTCCATGCGGTGTCCGCCAGCTGAAACGAGCTCGATTACCAGATCGGGCAGCGACGCCCTGATCCGATCGAACATCGCATGGGTACCTTCGCCCTGGCGTCGCAGCCCCTCTCCCAGCCCGTCGGGATGGTCGACGCCGATGCCCAGCGTTTCGCTGTAGTCGATCTTAACATAACCGAACCCAGCTTCACCAAGCATCCCAATGACCCGGTCGTCGATGTACGCCTTCACAAATGGATCGTGCAAGTTCCAGGCTCGACGGTGTCCCAGTGTCAGTACTTTTCCGTCTCTGGCTAGCATGTGGCCAGTTTCACTTGCGAACGCGTCCGAGTCTTTGGCCACATGCTCCGGCTCCATCCAGATACCCGGAACAAGCCCACGTTTCCTGATTGCTGCCGCCACACCAGTCAGTCCGTTGGGGAATCGACTTGGATGTGCGCGCCAGTCGCCCAGGGCCGTCGCCCAGTTGGCACCAGATTCCATCGGCATGTACCAACCAGCGTCGATGACCAGGTAGCGGACACCGAGCGGCGCGATCCTGTCGGCAGCCGCGAGCAGCTGATCTTCGCGAGGCTCTCCCCAACTTGTGCAGTAGTCGTTGTAAACGACCGGGAGTTCTTGTTCCATCACCGGCTGAGCTTCCACGGCGGGGACATCGACACTGATCAACCGATTGCAGGCTTCATCCACCGATCCGGCCACGCATGTCAGCCAAGCCCGCGGGGTGGTAAATGACTGGCCGGGCTCGATTGTCTTGGTCCAGTGACCAAACTCTCGGTCTGCCAGACCCCCGGCGAGAACCAGATCGTCAAATCGCCGGCCCAGCTCCATCTGCCAGCTCGTAGGCACCGCCAGCCGCGCGCCCCAGACCACGTTCGCTTCCGTGTCCTCGACCAGCGCGGTGGGGAACCACCCCCGCACCGGCATCGACCCGACCTGCCCGAACCGCTCCGAGAAGTTCATGTTGCCAGCCCAGGATCTCTCGAGGTGGAGCTGCTCGATCGACTCCGTCACCATGCGTCCCTCGGCTGACCAGACGGACCGAAACCGGTGGGCGCGGAGGCGGCAGGATGCGTCATCGGTGGCGTAGGGGGTGATGCCGCTCAGAGAGAACGATGTCAGCAGCTCCAGCCGAACTGGGGCGGAGGAGCGGTTCTCGAAGACGGTCTCGCTCTGGACCGTAAGCCCCCGGAAGCCGGGAGACAGACGGTGTTCGATTTGCAGCCCGGAGTCTTCGTGCAGCGCTGTTACTACGGTGCCATTCTCCACGCGTTGATCGAGAAGCCGGAACCGGTCGATAGAAGATGACCACAGCATGGTGCGGCCCGGGCCGAGCTGTGGCGGCTCGTCGTCGCCCGAGATCTTGACGTGCACCAGCGGCTCGACAACCACGGCCGGCCTGGCCCTCGAGTGGCTGCGAACCCAGCTCTCGTTCGCTACGGTTGGGCGCCGCTGAGCGAGGTTGCTCATCGCAGTGGGATACAGCCATAGTCCGACGTGTCCGGCTGAATCGGTCAAGTACCGGGCTGTCATGTCGCCGAGAACATGCTCGGATAAGATGGAGAGATCGCCGACCATGATGAATTCCGTGCAGATGTTGTGTAGAAAACGGCTGCAATTACTTCCCCTGTGGCGAAGTGGTAAAAAAACAAGACTCCGAAGTCGGTCAAGTGCGGCGTGGAGGGGTGAATTGTCAATCGTTCCCGGCACCCCACGTTCTTATCTACCCCTCACCTCGCTCCTCGAATATCTTTCATGCAGCCCGATCTAGTCAAGGACGGGCATTGCTGGGTTAGGGTTTATTTTTCTTGTGAAGTTGATAGCAAAACCGCTTACCTGCTTCTCAATTTCCCGGCCAAGTGAATTCGCGCTTTTTGGGGCGACCACTTCCGCTGGTACAACACACTTGGGACAATTTCAGCTACTTGCGGTCAAAGTTTGGCTAAGTGCCTCGCGTACAGTATATCAGCCATCGATCTGGTCCTCGCGGAGTGTAAGGTCCGGTTACCGGTGTGACAGAACCGTGAGGGCACGACCGTCTCGTCAGTACGGCCTTGAGCCGTTTGTGGAGAATGATAGGGCACACACCTACAATCGCCTAGTCTAAGTAAAGCTATTGGCTGCATCCTGGGCCATCTCGGCATTTGTTTTAGTCAGCCTCAAATAATGTCACAAAGTTTGACGGCTGCACGCCGAGCTGTTACCCGTTTCTGTTCGAGGTATAATAATGGTATTTGAACTCGGAGCTGCCAAACCTCCGCCATGTCCACTAAGTTGGGCGTGACTGGCGTTGGTAGAATGGGCCGGTCCATACAGCAAGAAAATATTGCACCTTCTACAATGTCCGTAACCCTCCCTATAATACCCGAGCAGTCTACCAGCCCTATCTGCGAAGCGGCATCCATTGCAGCAAGGTTTGACCGAGGAGTCTGGGCGGAAATGAAACATCGAAAACGAAGAAGCGAGCTCGCGCAAGAATTCAGGCTCCGGTTGTCCTCGGCAGGCACTTCTAACCTATCATCTCATCCATCCAAGGGCGATACCGCGTAGAAGCGGGCTTCCGTATACAGTACTGGAATCATAAGTATGTTCATTATTCATATTCTGTTGTTTGAAATGCTTATAAAAGGAGATGATTATAGGCTAACGTTAACCGTAGCTGATATAACTTCTATTAATCTTTACCACGTATTATACTAGTTCAATGATGTACCCCATATTTATGTCGAAACCTAGATGACTTATCCCAGTCTCGAGATCCTCGTTTTTCGCAACGACCAGCAGCCTCTCTGTTTCTACGTCTTGAAAAATAACGTGGCTAACACGCTCATACTGCCCCCTCTTACTTATTCTATACTGCACTACTAATCCCTGGAAACCCTGTCTCCCCAAAGCCAACAGATATGTGTTGTAAACGATAATGATTAACTGCTTATCGGTAAAGCCACTTCCTGTTATCCAGTCGTCCCAAGCTACGCTCTAACCTTAAAGTAAGACTAAGTTGTCTTTAATATCTAGAGTTCCTCCATATATGATTTCGTCGAAAAGCGGCTTTCACTTCAGGCTGCTTAATTTAACTTAGTAGAGCGGAGCCTGTAAGACGATGCTACCAGTCGGCACTTTACTATATGGATCTCTAACTATGCAAGTATTTACTGAGATAATAAATATCTGACATTAGCCGTAGATCGTTCCAGGTATAATCTGTCCATTAATTCATACCTAAGACTAAGATGGTGCTCGCCTTGTATATACCACATTTTCTTATAAGGAAGTTTTCTATATAAGACCATTAGCTAAATAGTCTTTTTACAGTTCTGTAAGGTAACTGCCTGGCTTAACACCCCACTGCTTTATAACACGTAAAGCAAATCCTAATACAGCAGGTAACTTATTATCTCTAAACGATAACTGGCACTATATATATAAGGATACCAACTTTCTCTATAATTATAGAGTGAATCCTCACTTTGAAATTTGTCTAAGATAAGAAACTTTTCAAAATGGCCTAGGTGTATCCACCTTAGAAATATAGTATCTAATAGGATTTCAGCAATTTAATAGGAATAGTATTCCTAAAGACCTATTTAACAGTAAAGTAAACAGTTTAAGGGGATAAAAGGCGTTTTTAAAAGACCTAAACGTGTAAGGCTAACGGTATATTATTAATTTGTTAGTGGTAATCCCCTTTATAATGGGTTAGGGAGATAAATTACTAAGAGTTATCATTCTGAAATTAGATAACAGCCAGCGGGTGACTTAACCGGAAGTGGAATAATCTACAGTTTCTGTTACTTACCACTATTACCGTAATGTTAAGCACCTGTGACGACCCTGCAGGCCGTCACTTAAGCCGGGGCGGCCCGACGAATCCCCCACAGAAGGAACAGTGCGGGAAGACAGTACGTACGGTACAGCGCACTGGGCCAGGGGTGCAAAGACCCGAAGCCCCTACGACCAATGGGACGGTGCTCGCAGCATGCCGAGTGCCCGCACCACGAGCAGGAAAAGTCTCGCGAGCAGAACGCTCGCGCAATGCAGAGTGCTCGCTCTGCAAGCACTTGCAACACCACGAGCAAAGTACGAGGTACCTCTTAGCTAGTTAGTATAGATAGTCATCATCGTCACCACGATGGGCGTGAGGGACTCCTGGTTCCTTATGTTAGTATTCAATGATTCATTTATGTCCTACTGTTCAGACTCACCTCTGTGCATTATAGCGACAACAACCTACAGTGACATTAAACCCCCCATCTAGGAGTGCTAGCTTAACAAGCTGTCTTCAGAACGCCCCCTACCTATTAGCATCCTGCCATACGTTCTGTCTTAACCCGCACCAGCTCTCTCAAGACCTGTGTCGGGTGCAGGTCGTAATAGCACCCTATAAGTATATATATCTCCCATTCTTATAAATTCAGCTTACTAATCTGCTACTAAGTTTTAGATAATACAGATCGTATTAATTTATATATAGGAAAATCTGAGTTTTGAAGTAACGTATATCGACTCTTTAAATATTCTTATAAAATCACTTATTAAAATAGATTTCTAATACTATTAGATATTTATTAACAGAAGTTTGTAATAAACAGACTTACCCTAGTAATAGCTAAGGGTCAAGTACTGTATAGGGTAAACCCTATTTATAACTTTAACCCTTACAACTTTATCCTAATTCCTTAGTTCTAAGAGTCTCTTAAGTGTAATAAATGGACTTAAGAGTATTCTCTTTACTATAAAGTAAGCACTGTGATCTTTTAAGTAATTATTAAGCTATTTACTGAACTGGTGCGATGGCGTAACAGGGAAGAAACCACAAAGAGAACCACACCTACAGAACGTTGTTGTCGGCCTGAAAGGCTAACTCCCAGACTACTGGTCCTCCGATTAGAGGGACACAAATGTAACTGACGTAGAAAAACAGATACGTATCTAGTATGGAACAAAACCTAGTATGTGACAGTGCCTAGCATAGAACGGAGCCTAATATGGAACAATAAAGGAAACGTAACCGTGGACCAGGTTATCTTCCTTTAATCAAAGGGCCAGAATTTCACTGGGCTTTTAATGGGAGGTCTTTATGGTGAAAATTGTCGGATTGATTGTTAATTAAAAGAAGCACAGTTTAAAGAACCGCATGGTGCGGCCCCGTTTTAATAGTAACATGCGCTAGAGAACGCATCGCTATGTATATAAACAGCTACAGTAATATTACATATAGAGCCTAAAAAGAACGACAGGGTCGGCCTGAACAAACGCCCCGAGTTACTAATAAGCTAATACCTAAAATAAGATATCTGTGGTTTAAAAGTGCTGGGAAAGCCGCGGTTAAAGGTTAATTAACAGATTATTAACATTAACCTATCGCTTGCAATTCAGTATATTTATTAGTATTAAGTTTACCACTTAAAAGTAAGCAAACATATTATAAAAGATAATAACTTTATCTATACCTTCCTAATAAGCTATCTCCTTTACTGGCTTAAGGCTTTATCTCTCTTAAAAATACTTGTAGACTGGGTATTATTAATAAAAACGCTTCTATACACTACCTAGGTTAGTTAATAATACCGTTATAATACTATACAGCTACTAATTATTATTTATTACAGTTAAATATAACCTTTAATTTTATTAAATTCCTTAAGGATGCAGAAAGTTTATTCACAGTTATGGATAGATATTGGAACGGGCTTCATTACAGATATATAATTTTACACTTACCTTCAGCCTAACCTTAAGTCAGGTTAGAAAACATTAGGGGAAGAAGAGATTACCATTTATCAAATCGGTTATAGGAATTAAGGACTACTGGGACCTGCACTAACAGACGCTTGAGGGGCATGGCGATTCCGTTAGGGCAGTTGTCAGAAGCGCTGCACTCTGGATTCTGTGAAATTGAAGGGGCTGTAACTCGTGATTCTATTGCTCTCTCGGCTCTCTGGCTCAGCCAGAGAACCTTCCTTATAGCTATGAATAGTGGCAAGCCGTGTAGCAAAGCCGCGCGGCTACAATTGCGCGTCTGTGGCAATGGTTACAAATCTATTGTTCTGGTGGTTTCCAGACTCTTCTTTCTAACAGTTCTGGCCTCTGGCCAGAACCCCTTCTTTCCGACAGCAGTAGCGTTCTCGCCGGATGGGAAAACGCTCGCCTTGGCTTTGGGCGATCGGACGATCCGGCTCTGGGATACAGTAACGGGTACTTACTAATAAACGCTTGAGGGGTATAAGAGTTCCGTTACGGCAGTGGCGTTCTCACCGGATGGGAAGTACCTTAAGACAAACTGGGGCCTTTTGAGTATTAACTCAGACTTGGACATTTCGTAAAACCAGAGAGCAGCGGATAATATTTATCACTGGAGGCGGAAAAAATCTTATCCGGCTTTCTCCTGATTACCAGGCATCATATGTATTAGTGTACGATTACACAGATTTCGCTAGCGACTGTATCTGGGTATAATAGCGTAGTTGTAAGCCCCGAATAGTAGTCCAGAAATGGGCATTAGACCAGAGCAAGGCTAAGCCCAAAATGGGACAACATAGCCAGAATATTAGCCAGTTATTTACCCAAAACCGTTTGCACACTAAAGGCACAGACCTACACATTAGAAGGCAATCCCCTATCCACAGTCAGCTTCATTCAGAGTCGGTCTTCCTAAAAATTAAAATGTATTGGTCTCTCATTCTGCTAGTGGCTTCCCTTGGTCAAAGCCTCGCTCATTCTTAGAGCGAGCAACTTATGGTGATTACCAATGGGATATTCACTGGGAGGAATGGTTATCCACGCGGCTACGTTTCTCGGAGCGATTCGGGCTTTCTCAACAGCATGATGGTCTACCTGCTGCCTCCTCCATATCCAATCTCCAACAGGACGAGAATTGACGATACAGATCTTTTATGTGCACCTACCCAGAGGACAAGAAACCAGACTGCAAACTATCTAAGTCTCCAGGCGTCACCTGGGTCTTACATAGCAATCAAATTTCTTGAGAATAGACACGTCACATTACCGTAGCCATTGTAACACAGTGCCTGTACTAGATAGTCTGATAGAGCGCATACAATTCGATATTCCAATTGACCCGCAACGTGAATTCTCAGATGGAAAAGGGAAAACGGCAGTTACGTGGCGACGGAAAGCAACCGTTACGTGCAAGGGGGCTAGTGTCCCCAATTGGGCCAAGGACCCGTCCTTGCAACCATGCCAGCCCATTTATGGTCACAGCAAGTATAGCCGAGACTCACCTCGGCTTAGGCGGCCATCAGTGCAGCTCACCTCTTGCTCAGGATCTGCGATTAATACGGACTCGGCCAGAAAAAAGTGTCGGGTGAGACTATAGAGGTAGTTAGTCGCTAAAAAGAGAAGAGCCTCATTTAAAGACAGTTGGCCTAAAATCAGGATTGTTTTACCCTCGGCTTACCAGTACTCACCCCCAGCTCACTATACCACGAAATTGTCAGTTTCACGTGAAGAGGGACAGGTTTTGGGCTAGATAGGAGTAGCTCATTTCTAGTCCCACCCCGGAAAAAGAAAACAGCAGCCTTAAGAAATAGACCCTCTAGCCAGCGTATTCACTCTTCGCTTTACACAGTAAGGTGCTACATTATAATTAGTTTATTGCTTGGTAAGCTTCCACAGGGTCTTGTACGGGGCTGTCGCTTTTAGGAGAGAAGAGCAGTACCCTTTTATTAAACATAGCTATCAGCATCCTATAACGATGGCTGAATCCTGCGAAAATGTCTGTAAAGAAAAAGGCTCTGGCTTCCAGCCATAACCACACAACCCATACAATCACGTAGTTGCAAACCCGTCCATTCTACCAAATCCAGTGTACAGTGTTTCTGGCAGGCTCCTACGGTGTAAGACAAATAACAAATTCTCACGAAGAAGACGGGTGCTATCGGTGAGCATACAGATAAGCATTCATTACATTCTCCGCTAACCTGTGACAGACTACCCGCACTAGAAGGATTCTTTTCCAAATCACCCACAATGTCGGAAGTTATAGCCGGCCATTTTCACTCGAGGCCCATATGTTTCTGTGTCGAGGGACGGTGCTTGGTACTGCATACCATAAGTGTGTTACTGCCCGGACATCTTCATAGCATGGAGAAATTCTAGAGTGGGTCAGTCCTGATATTCAGGAATACGGGAAACTGGATATCGCTTACCTGCGATTTCGCCTAAATGTAAAACATACTGTCCCTTAGCCTCGGATGAATCCTTACTTCTTCATTTCCAATAGTAGTCTCTTCCATGCTGCCGGCTATCGAAGGCGATGCCGAGTTAGGGGACGGGTTGAACACTCCGCCTAGATAGCACCTTGCTCGCTTGCACAGAATAGTTGCGTAATACGCAGGCGTGCAAATGCTCACGGCCTTCGTAGCGCGCCCATATATGTAGCACATGCTTTGGGTTACATCTTGAAGCCGATCAGCAACTGTCTGGAGTGGTGGCGCACCCGTCTTGCCATGGGCACGGAAGATTTCGTCGATCACTACAACATAGCGTGCTGGTCGCGCAGTCCCCTGGATGGCTGCATGCGACTGGAGGAAGAACTCCCAGCTGCGGGGGTCCGTCACCCCTCGGTCAACGACAGTGCCTGGTCTGGTATTCGACGACCGATCCGCGTCGGCCGGTTTCGTTGGATAGAAGCGAGTGTGATGGCGTTTGCCGACAATAATAACCGTCAAACGCGGAATGGATCTCCTTTGGTCCACTGCCGGGTATATTTCCTCGCAGGCTTTACGAAGGAGAGGTAGCTCTTCGTCGATGATTGTCTGATACTGGCCTTCCGAGACCCCGTCGCGATAAACGAGGATATTCTCGGGCAATACTCGGTGCTTCCCTACATCTTTCCACAGTCGGAGCCGTGATTTAAGCATGTCTGTCAAGTCTGACACCATTTCCTGGCGCGGCGCCTGCACCCTCAGCACACCAGGCCACTGCCCGAGTGATCTGCCAACGCTTGCCACCATTCCGGCAATGCTCGGTGCAACACGGCTTGAGCCGGGAGACGGGTGGGTGACGTCGATCCCCACAACCATGGTCTTGTCCTCGCTAATGATACCGAGTCGAGCACTGTCAACTAGCTGGTTGGTCCCACCGAGCTTCAGGTTGAGCTTCAACGCAATGTTGGCAAAAAACTGGTCTTGGCCCGTTTTTTTGGCGAGCTTGTGACCAACAACGCAGACGGTGTGGATGCCGAAATCCTTGTCGCAACGGCGCTTGATTCGATTATATATCGGAGTATTGTGTTCTGGCAGTATGATGAGAAGAAGATCGAGATGGTTTGCTTTTTGAAGACATTGATCCAGCTGTGTGTCCTCCGGGCCATTCATAACCAGTCTCTTCCCGCCAAGAGGAGGCCGGACTGCGATTCCAGTTGCGGATAGTGCGCCTCTAAACCGCTGAATGACGTCGGTCAGACTCGCCTGGTCGAATGCATCGCGGTAGCCCGGCAGCGATACCATTAGATACGACCATCTTTCCAAACTCCCGGCGTCGTTAAACTTCACTTCGACCATGTTCCAGCCACCCAAACACACTGTGGCTTGTTTGCCCCGCTTATAAATAACTTTGGGCGCCGTTAAAACGCGCCCAGGGACAGTGATCAAGCGCGGCGAGACGGATAGACCAAATTGACCCTTAAAATATTAGCACTGTATGTGGTGTAAGAAGGGCAGAATGTATTACCAGCAGAGCGTTTGTCTGTGAGTCGAGTCCAACAGTTGCTAATCCATCACGGGTGATGGAGGCCGCATTCTCCCACGGCTTGCGTGTGGCGAACCGTAGCATCTTCTGCGTCTGGGCATGGTCGAGTTTTGATGTCGCATTTTGTCCCGCGAAGACAAAGCAGATCTGGGGTGGGAGGTATGTCGGCATCTCTCTCGTCCCAACATTGACCACCGGGATGTCGGTATTATCAATCTGCAGGCCGTACGCTGCATGTATATTAGATTTCCTGGTTCACTGTTGGGTAGGTCACCACTTACTCTCCCAGAAGAAGTCGTAGACGCTGACATATCTCCCGCTCGTGGAAGGTGCAGAAGCGTCTCTCAGCCCGGTCGCCCCGTATACTTTCTTCTCTTCCTTTCCTCGACTAACCTTCTCGGTCCTCGACGAGCCTGTTTGAGCTAGACGTTCCAGCCAGAACTCCACATGCCTTGGGCCTGCACCGAACTCCCTCACCCTTGGTGGGTGATCAAGTTCTTGGCCATCATTGGTGGTTGCAAGCCCGAGAATAGCCCTTGTTCTATGTATAACCTCGCCTTTTTTGTTCCTTCTTTCTGGGAGGTGAGTGGTTTTGACTCTGAGCCTCTTGAGAAAGGCCTCGGTACGGGACTTGCTTCTTAGCCCAGCATCAAAGCGGAGGATCAGAATGTCCAGCCGACCCTCCTGGTAGAAAGCGGCGTTGCTGACGTTGACGTTGACCAACACACGACAGCATGCTGCCCGTACACTCGCAAAGAAACCGCGTATAGCGGTCAGTCCGGTGCCGAGGTCCTTCGTGGCTGAGCTCTGGTCCAGCGAGAAGGTCTTGCTCGAGTTAATCGTAATCAAGTTGCCAGTCGACTTAGAATAATGATTCAAGAAGATATTGAGTGCCTGTATCATGGGTAGTTTGTCGTCGTAATGGGCCCTCAGGTCAGTCGACGTCAGGTACTCGGTTAGCTCCGTGACTGACAGGGTAGCAGTATAGAGGAGCTGCACATCATACTCCTTGGCGTCCTTTTTCGGCTCGTCGTGGCCCTCTTCTCGATAGCGAATCGTAATGCTCGGGGCATCCTCCACAAATCTCCGGCGCGAAAGTAGAGTTGACCTGAAATCAGACACAATGTCATGCCGGAATTCTCCGAGTTCCGGCGCTTGTAACAGCAGTCGGATGAGCTGGGTCAGTTTCCTGCCAACTATGGAGGGCGACACAGAAATGTCGTATCGGTGCAGTTTCAACTCCGGCGATACGGCCATTTCGACGTAATTGGCCCACAGTATGACCGGCTTGCCTGCCATGCCGTATCCTGGCCGGCGCGGAAAGACGTGCTCCAAAAGGAGTTCACGCACATGTGGCACGTCCTTGCCAGCCTTCTGGAGAGTGTTCTCAGCTCTGGCCACCGCCTCATCGGGAGGAGGTATTCTTCCGTCCTGCTGGCTATCCCGAAATCAATACGATGTGTGCATCATCTCAAGCGCTAGGTAATATTACTCACGAGAATACCTGGATCGGCGCGAGCGCTCCGGATCCGCGGGCGCTGCTGGCTCTGCCGCGTCCGCCTCGCTGGCCACTGCCATCATGGGAGAACCGATTCCCAGGCATTTTTGAACAATGAACAGGACAAAGCTACTTGGACAATGGAGGCCGATGAAGTGAATTTGTGCGGGGTTAAGGATGTTTGCAGTTGCGTGAGTCATGGCTTTAAAATCTAAGCCACTCCATGCTGCCTGCATCTTCGGTCTTGTTTCCCCGCTTCAGACAGTTTAGGGGAAGTGGAAAAGTGACTGACCCAGCTATTGGCCGGCCCGATTGCTGCCTAGAGCTAGCCCCATCATCAGACAGTTAGCGGCCTCCGGCGACCTGCGGCGGCCTCCCCCAGATAGCAAATCAATTCAAGCCATTTTCCACCCCTGCGCTGTGCATGTTCAGACAAGCTCCCCCGCTTTCACTTTTGCAGCTGACTTCCACCACTTTGGTCAAGACATTTTCCTCCTTGACTTCTACGCAGCGAAAAATGTCATTATTGCAATAAACTCTTCATCTTATCCCACAATCGGAGCCCACTGTAGCGAGAGTACGAACCGGTCAATGCTGTACTTCAACACCACTGCCACCATTTGCAACACCCAACACAGAGAGCGCTCCCCGCCCGGTGCATCATGCGACTTCTCGACACAGGCACACTACGTCTTGCCGAAATTGAAGACAGCAATATCCCGCCATATGCTATCCTTTCACATACATGGGAAAGGGAGGAGCTCACATTTCAAGATATCAGCGGAAACGATGCTGTGGCGTCCTTGGGATATGAAAAGGTCAACAAGGCGTGCGCTGTGGCTGCAGAAGATGGGTTCAAATATGTTTGGATTGACACATGCTGCATCGACAAGGCGAGTAGTGCAGAGCTTTCCGAAGCGATCAACAGCATGTATCACTGGTACCGCGACGCCGATGTCTGCTATGCCTACCTTGCCGACGTGTCATCGATGGATGATTTCCCGCAGGCCAGATGGTTTACCAGAGGATGGACCCTGCAAGAGCTCATCGCCCCACTGGACGTCGTATTTCTTGACCAGCGATGGCAAGAAATAGGTACCAAGTCAAGTCTACGACAGAAAATCAGCGAAATTACGGGTATACCCGTCCGTTTCCTCCTGGGGGGCAATCTTGTCGAGGCCAGCGTCGCACAAAGAATGTCATGGGCTTCAAAGAGGAAGACAACAAGGGTTGAAGACCTTGCCTACTGTTTAATGGGCATTTTCAACATCCACTTGCCGCTGCTCTATGGAGAAGGGGAAAAGTCGTTCATCAGGCTTCAAGAAGAGATCATGAGGGCTGTGGACGATTACAGCCTCTTCGCATGGAAATCGCTCGAAAATCGCGGCGGCCTTCTGGCAACCTCTCCGGCTCCATTCGTCGACTCTGGCAATATTGGCTTCAAGCCTTCAGGCATCTCCAGAAAGGCCCTAGCTGTCAACAACCAAGGTATCCACCTGGAGCTCCGATTTACGGACCAGGGTCAACAAGGCTTACATCTTGCTATTCTTCCGGACATAAAATGCGAAAGCACGGGCCGAGGAATTGCACTCTACATCAGAGCAAAATCCCAGGCAAAGGACTATTTCGAAAGGGAGCGGAGCGACAAACTCGAGTTCCTGGATACAGTTGAGCCTTCTTGGTCAAGCGGGCCTGCAAAACGTATCTGTGTACGGAACGACCGTCTTACACGGAATGGGAAGCAGAGAAACCCAGGGAGGTGTGAAGTGAAGCTAGTGGGGATGGAAAGTGCCGTCACCCAGCACCAGGTCCACCTCCAGGCGACCTGGACTCTGGCGGACGGCGTACTATCGACCGCAATTCCGACCTCTGACGGTATATTCGGCCGACTGCTGGTTGTTTGCAAAGACGGAACCTGGTTTCAAGTACTACTGGAAAGCATGGGACAACATTTGTCGGCCACCATTGCTACCGAGTTTGTACCGACCTTGGAGCGACTCCGGAGTCCAACTATTCGCCAAGTATGGGAAATCGAGCCAGATCGAATTACGAAGCCATTTGTTGTTGGGAAGCGCATTGCCCTAGCAACCAAGAGGCAGATCCGATCAGTAAACGAGCAGCAGTACCGTGTGGCTTTTGTGGAGATCAAATGCACATCTGAGGCACAGAATGATAGTGCAGATGCATTTGATCATATTGCGCTGCTAGAGAAAACGATTGAAGATCCCAGCGCGCTGCTGTCGTATGCCGCTGGTCAAGGACTTGAGAACCTGGCGAGGGAATTGTTGGCCCACAGTGGGGGTGCCGTCGAACTAAGGGACGAGGACAGATGGGGCCCGCTTTCTCTAGCGACAGAGAGAGGCCACGATGGGATTGTGAAGCTACTCTTAGAATGTAGTGACGTTGCACCTAACATGACGGATACGAATCAACGGACGGCGTTATCTTTGGCGGCAGCAGAAGGACATATTGCGGTTGTCAAGCTCCTGTTGGCACGTAAAGATGTTAGTGTCGACCTGAAGGATAAAGATGGGCGGACGCCCCTCTGTCTAGCGGCGGCGGGAGGCCATGAAGCGATCGTCAAACTTTTATTGTCGCATGGAGGTGTCGAGGCCGATCTCATGGACAAGGCCGGGCGGACACCACTACTATTAGCGTCGGCTGGAGGACACGAAGCAGTCGTCAAGCTTTTACTTGCGCAAGATGAGGTCAACGCAAACGCAGAAGACGGGGATGGACAGACGCCATTACTAGCAGCAGCGGCAGGGGGACATCAAGGAGTTGTGAAAGTTTTATTGGCGCGAAAGGAAGTTCAGGCCGAGATAGAAGAGAAAGATGGGCTGCTATCGCGTTCACTGGCAGGGGCAGCAGCAAACGGACACCCAGCAGTTGTCGAACTCCTACAAGCACGTACCAGCATCAAAACTGCTTCGCCAGATGAGGATGGGTGGACATCACTGTGCCGCGCAGCAGAAAGAGGACATAAAGAGGCTGTCGAACTTTTATTGGCACGGGGAGTCAAGGCTAACACGTCAGGCAAAGATGGGCACATACCACTGCTATTAGCGTCGGCCGGAGGACATGAAGCCGTCGCTCAGCTTTTGCTGTCTCAGGATAACGTCGATATAAACGCAAAAGACCAGGAGGGACGGACGCCATTACTAGCAGCGTCGGCCGGAGGACATGAAGCCGTCGCTCAGCTTTTGCTATCTCAGGATAACGTCGATATAAACGCAAAAGACCAGGAGGGACGGACGCCATTACTAGCAGCGGCAGCAGGAGGACATGAACCGGTCGTCAAGCAGCTCTTAAAGCGCGAGCACATCAAAGCCGGCATAAGTGACCATCTCGGAATGACGCCACTAAACGTCGCGGCAACCGGAGGGTACGAGCCTATTGTCCGACTGCTACTGGCACACAGTGATGTCAAAGCCAACTCGGTGGATAACGATCAACGAACACCTCTTTGGAAGGCAGCATATCGAGGACATGAGGCTGTTGTTAGGCTGTTGCTAGAGCGGCGGAGCAGCGTAACGGATTCGGCAGATACGGCAGATTCTCTAGGTCGGACGCCACTGAACGCAGCGGCAGCAGGGGGACATGAGGGCGTTGTCAAACTACTGCTGCAGCATAATGTCCAAGTCAACTCGGTGGATAAGTACCGACAGTCACCTCTTTGGAGCGCAGCTGAGGCGGGGCATGAGCCCGTCGTTAGGCTACTGCTATCCTGCGGAGGTATCGTGGCCGACCTCAAGGATAAGAAGGGACGAACGCCACTCTGCATAGCAGCAGCAAGGGGACACGAGATCATTGCTAATCACCTGTTGGCAAGGAAAGATGTCGACCCTGATTCGGAAGACAAGTCTATGCGAACAGCACTTTTCTGGGCAGCAGAGGGAGGATTTGAACCAATAGTAAAGATGTTACTGGACTGCGACAATGTCGAGATCAACCACAAGGATCGCCATAGGCAGACGCCATTGTATGCAGCAGCGGCTGGGGGGCACAATCCGGTCATGGAACTGCTGTTAAGCTGCAACCGCATTGAAACAAACCTACTGGATCGGAAGAAACAATCACCACTACACATAGCGGCGACAGAAGGGCACGGAAGTTCTGTCGAGTCACTATTAAAACGCGATGGTACTGCAGTCAACCTTAGGGACGAGGATGGAAAAACACCACTGCTGTTAGCAGCAGCTGGAGGGCATGAAGAAGTGGTCAGATTATTGTTAGCCCGTTGTGATGTGAAAGTGGACATCAAGGACGATGAAGACCAGACGCCTCTGCTGGTAGCGGCGACAGGAGGATACGAGGCAGTCGTTGAGCTGTTGCTGAAACACAGCACCAAGGCCAATATGAAAACCAAGGATGGGCGGACACCTTTGCATTTAGCAGCAGCAGGAGGACACAACGCACTTGTCAAGTTCCTACTCGACCAACATATTTTCAAGGTCACTACAAAAGACAGCAGAGGCCAGACACCCCTGTTATTAGCAGCGGCCGGGGGCCACGCTGGTGTTGTCGAGCTCCTCCTCGCACAACTAGGCGTCGAAGCCGACTTGGCAGACAGAACGAAGCAATCCCCGCTTTGGAAAGCTGCGGCTGGCGGGCACAAGACTGTTGTCAAATTGCTGCTAGAGCGGCTGGATGTCCAAGCAGATTCGCCAGATAATCTGGACCGGACACCGCTAAGCATAGCAGCGGCCGGGGGACATGCAGAGGTTGTGGAATTGCTTCTAGGGCACGGCGATGTTGATCTAAATCACAGGGACTTCTCAGGCCAGACCCCACTAGGCAAGGCAATAGAAGCAGAGCACGGAGCAGTAGTCAAGTTACTATCAACGGATAGAACCAAAGGGGTGAAGAATAAGAAGCGACCGAGGGGATCCCGGAGATGAAAACGGCGTTTATGCATGTTATCTAGGTGACCGGCTAGTCGGCGTGTTTATCAGCGTGATATAAGCGAGGGAATGTTTGATGGACAGTAGAGAGGAGGAATCTCAAAACAAATTGGGTATCTAATTATGGGTAGCGCGTACTTCAGTGATTTTCAGTAATTTTCTCACTTCATATTGCGCTAAAGTCAGGTCATTCTGCGTAGGTATCCCCCACCAAACCCTCTTAAGCAACATCAAGTAACGGCGGGAAGAAAATGACAGAAAGGAGCCAGAGCAACCACAAAATCTAGCGAAGAGTATTGATCCTACCGCTGTGCCATTCGGGTGCCCCTTTAGGATGATGTTTCCTTGGGCTTTCAACAAAAGCTGTTACCTTGGCAGATAGCTAAATGTCCATCACATAAAGTATTACTCTCGCCCTTACCTGGAGTCCTCAAGCACTGACTGTTTTAGGAAAGGAACACACTATTGTTGGCACCTTGAGCCAGAAAGATGCAGTCACTGCTATAAGCCAACAAGAGTCTTCATCCTGTCTTAGGCAAGGGATAGACACCGCCTTTCCAACTGACCTGGTGTCTACAAATCGCAGGCTGTGGCAGGGGTGGAGGACACATCACGCGAACTCTACGAATTCTTGTGCTCGAGGCCTCGTGTCACCAATAGCAGAACCGAGGATCATGAACCAGATCATCGTACGGCCTCTGATCAGGATGGATTGTCGAATCTGGGACGTCGAAAAGGGCGCTACGGAAGCTGATTTGGTGCCTGAGCTTGCCCTGTTCGGACATTATCAGACTAGCTTTGAGTTTGGCAAAGCGACTGGCACGTTTCTCGAATAGAGTGGCAATAACCTTTGGTCGCAACGTCTTGGTGATATCTCGAACCTGGGACTGGAAAATAACATGGACAATAGAGATATCGGAGGGGCATAGACCGGAGACCATAGCCAGGTAGTGCCTAATTGAATAGAATGCGGCGATATTGGAAGTCTCATATTTTGCTTATCGTTGCTCACTTTTAAGCTGATTTGGCTGGGGAGTCCAATGATATCTCAACTACTTGCCTCATTTACGCATTACAATCCGATGGCCGCCCAGCTCCCCCGGTGAGGTCTGCAAGGTCCGGGTGTCAAGCAAGTGTTTCCAAACAGTGTAAGACCTAGTCTCAGATACCGGAGAGCAATTTTCAACTAGCCAGGGTCGATGGCGGGACGATAGTGAGCTGTGAAGTTTCCTTTTACGCCGCCGAACAAGTAACGGTAGACACAACAGAACCAGACGGCCTGAATAGACACAATTTCTCAGGAGCCGCCACCGAACCTAGTATTCGAGACCAGTCTTTCCTTGGATTTCAATAGAATAACCTAGCAAAGTTTCAAACGCGGCGCGCGCGCGCGTCGTTTTCGCTGTACATTAGCTTTGCAGATAGATTTATAGAAGGACCGCTTGCCTTTACAGGACGGAGCCTTCGGCTCCTACAATGTAAGACCAATAATAACATAACGCAAAGTTCAGTAAAGTGGAGTACCGTAGCAATCGTGAACCCGTAGAAACACTTACCACCGTGTTAGCTTAGTGAGAGGATATCTTCGCCCTATACTCGGAGATAAAGAAAGAGGCAGACAAGTACCTGAACCGGTACAAGAAGCCTCCCATCGGTGAGCGGGAGAGAGAGTTGGCCTCATATAAGCACAGGGAGACGAGCTTGAAGAGGACCTTTGGTCTAGAGAAGGAGAAGAGAAAGCTTGAGGAGGTGGAATCCGCCAGGAAGAACGCCAAGACGCAGCATAAATCTGATGAAGCGGTCAACCAGTAGGATGACGAGACAACCGATGTGTCGTCCTCGTTGGATTCTGAATGAGGTGGCAAGGGTTCCGGCAGTCTTGTTTTGCTACCACAATGGTATCAGCTCAGATTTCGATTCGCATAAGCTGGGTTATAATATTTACCTCAGCCATCTATTTGCAGAGTAGGTAGGTATCCTTGAGAAATGACGAAGTAAGCGGGACAAATATTGCTCCATTTTGGGCCACTTAGCGATCGTGTTTGGCTCTTTCTTACAAATCATGTCCCAGGGCAGTCTCCCTGATGACCCGGTTGTGAGTGTCGCAACGGCTTGGCGGCTGATAAATCAACTGAGAGTGCATGTCCCAGCATCCTATCAACCCCAAACAAACGGAGTGCGCACGTCCCATCAAGAAGAGTTCGTTTGCGGTCAGTGACTCAGTTATACCCACGTTCGGACTGCCAAGTCACCGTCTTACGAGGGCGACGCCAATAGCCGACAGGCATTGCGCAAAGCTTCAATGTAAGATGCCTACTTGCGCCCCAGATAAAGCCTGAGGGGTCCTCAGAATGGACAGTTGGGCGGTCGAGAGCAGCTAGGGTTTCTGCAGAGTCCCCCAGATATAAAAGCACCCCCAGAGACCTGCCTTCTTGGAGAGTTTCTGTCAAGCTCAGCATCTTTGTTCTAATCATTTTGGCATCTCCCTACCAGAAAGCTCTTCATCCTCTTGAAAATGGCTGCACAATCCGGCATCACATTCATTGGAATCGGCAATATGGGCCTGGCCGCTGTGCTGGCCCTCCTCAAATCCGGCTCTCCCGTCACCGTCTGGAACCGCACCGCTACTCGCCCCCAGGTTAGAACCGCAGTCGATGCCGGGGCCATGCTCGAAGTGGACCTCGCGAAAGCAGTCTCCAAGAATCAGCTCATCTTTGTCTGTCTCCTCGACTACCCCAGTTTTCACCAGTGTTTTGAAGCCCTCGGGGCTTCATCCTCTCTCGCCGGGAAGACTGTTGTCAACATGACCAATGGCACCCCAAGACAAGCTCGAGAGACGCAAGCCTGGCTTCGGGAGACGTGGCACGTCGACCACTACTTTGATGCAGCCATCATGGTGACACCCCAGATGATCGGTGGGCAGGAAAGCTTCCTGGTAGCCAGCGGCGAGGATTCTGCATCCTTTTCTGTGGCGGCCGGCCTTCTATCCTCGATTGGCACGCCACAGTATCTCGGCCCTGATATCACTGCTGCGGCGCGATTTGACCTCGCCGCCCTCTCCTCCATGTACGGCATGTTTGCAGGCTCGTTCATTGGCATGGCTCTGCTGAAGCGCTCTCCAAACCCATCCGTCGGAGGCACTGTGAAGAATCAGATCGTGCCGTTCTTAACCGCTCTAATCCCTTACCTTGGACATATCGCTTCTGCGTGGGATGAAGAGCGCTGGGAGGATAATATGGGCAACCCTGTGGCAATGCAACTCGAGGGTGTGCGGAACATTGTCGCTGCTTGTGAGGAGGAGGGAGTTGACGCAACAATCATAGTTCAGCTGATGGAACTGATGAAGAGAGTGGTCGACGAACACGGCGGCGATGCAGGAGTCACCGGGGTTGGGAAGCTGTTACTCAGGAATGTCGAATAAGTGCTGAAATGACATCGCCAATAGGTAGAGAGAGGAGGATTTAGCCCTATTCAGTTGAGAAGAAAATTTCTATTCACACCGTTGCCACCATCATCGATTTGTCCGGATACCGTGGTTCGGCACCAAGTGGAAATAGGTAATACGTCAGAGAAACTCTTGAACACCTGAGACCAAAACAGTAAGGCCTGTATCATTACACGAGAGGCCTTATAAACATTGTTATAGGTCTTCTTAGTATTGTTAGAGGTCTTACTGGGGTTATGAGAGACCTTATTTGCATCGCGAAAGGCCTTACTTACATTATTAAAGCCCTGAATTGCATTATAATAGGCCGTTAGAGAATACAGGAAGTCCTCTTCTAAATGCAATAAAGCGTGGAAACATACCTAACCATATGTAACCTCTCGTATTGACGGCGTCTTGAAATATAGTGATCAACGTCTGTGTGTCTTTTTCTTTTGCATTAAACAAGAGCTTTTCGAGAGCCGGTTTCGCCCATGTTACAGCGCACTACTCCACATAGGCTTGCCTGAGGCAATCAATCTACTTGCGATGGTAACTGGCACGCACACCGGTTTCTTATTTATCCAAGTAATCTGCGGTCGTCAAGGGACGTGAATTAAGCGATAGAGTGTCCTAGAATCCGTCTGGCAAGAATGAGATCTATACAACCTTTAGCCTCATCTTCTTCGTCTCTGGAAGCTCCATGTTCATCCAGATAGACTCCTGCCATATTGAATACCCTACCCGGCGGTATGTGGGCTCGTTGCCTAATTCAACAAGTACAAGACAGTGCAGATCCTTTCGGTCCCCTTGCACATGAACTTTCCCGGCTGCTACTTCCGCAAACCAAATCGACGAGGTATTCTCAAGACTCTCGTCAAGAATTACCGGAGTCGTTAGGCGGTCAACTGGCCAGGTGCGAGGGGAGGAAGCATCCGCCGCTTGCGTCGGCGGCCAGTCAACAATAGCGAACGCATTGTCCCCAACTTTGCGCCCGGCCCGGAGATGCGTCTCCACAACGAGCTCAGCGCTGGCCCTCGTAGCCGTCTCGAATTTTTTTAGTTCGAGAATCCTGATTCGGCACTCCAGCTGGCATAGCCAATGGCCTGGCCATGACACTTCACCAGGCGTGGAAGCCCAGGACCACGAAGGAGCGATGTCAAGCCTCTGGTGCCCGATTTTTTTCCGGCCTGAGGACCACAGCAGTCCCATCGTGATCGACCTATGCGAGTCAATCCACAAGCCTGCAAAGTAATCCCTAGAGACAATTGGCGCCGCCGCATTTGCAATCCCCTTGATGGCTATAAGTTTGTCCGTCTGGAACGTCATGGATCTCTCGGTATACTCTTGGACGATATCTCCCCAGTCGATGAGAAATCTGTCTTCAGGGAGGAAACAACCTTCTTTGTGGTAACCTATATTTCTGGAGAGACGAGCCCGGGCTGGAGCCGAGCCGGCAGGGAAGATCCAGTTCTGCTGGAGCTCGGCAACAGTTGCGTCGGTGGACCGAGGATCGCCTGCCATCCTTACGATATTAGAAATCTTGTCCCCGCTGATGAAGCCTTCGATCCGTTTCGCAAGGGGGGCACGCTCGTCGAAGAGTGCCTCTTGGCATCGCCAAAAGATGCGATCTCGGGCATACGTCAAGATCCGTGGCGACAACACTTGCTCTTGGAGGACCCAAGCCCGGCTGTAGAGTGGGAACGGCTTGAACGAATCTGACAAACCGGACCTCTTCAGCTCCGAAGACATGCTGTTCGTAAAAGCATATACGGTCTGTAAAGAGCCGTTCAGGCCGCGGATCACAAGTTCGCAGGGCTGGTTTCTGAGCCTATCCCGGTCTCGAAACAGACCGTCTTCGCCACTGCTTGCATCGGCGGCCGCGATCGTCAACAGCGAGAGCTTGTAATATTGGTGCATCAAGGCAGCTTCCGCTTCCCAATCCTTCGTGTCGTCCTGGATGATGCATAGGGAATCGATCCATATGTATCGGAAGCCTAGCATGCGCGTGACCTGAACAGCTTCACGAAATGTTCGCGGCAAGTCGGAGACCTTGACCTGGAGACGATGGCTTTGAATATTTGCTGTTGTCGTGCGAATGGGTTGTCCGCCGCCCCAGCAGTGACTCAGCGTGAGGTACTTGCCAGTCAGACCCGAAGTTTCGAGTAGATACGGTTCAGCCGAGGCACCACATGGGCCGACGTCGATAACCCTACTTGGCAAAGGTGGATGTTCGTTTGAAGCCGCCTGCCTGCATAGTTGGTGATTCTCTAAGCACTCGTGCAACCATGTCGACGCAAGTTGGGAGGCGACGTCAGAGCCGGTATTCGTGTCATGTGACGTTTCGTGGAACTGAGCGGCTAGTTGCAGTCGGGCTTACTCATGTATTAGGGAAAAGGGAGTCTGGGTGGATGAAGAGCGAGAATACTCACGGGGTAGCTCCAGACTCTCAAATATGACGGCGATGACGAGCGAGTCACCCTTGGCTTGTGGATCTCCGCCCGCTCTTGGGTTGGTGGCCACGAAGGATACCTCCATGCCAGTATTACGTCTCGATTTAATCATCACAGCGCACGATTCGCTGGTCGCCTTCTCCCGCTTCTCCTCGAAGCCTCGGTGGATGATTTGGCAGAGACGGCATCCCGAGTCGGCACTTTGGTGGAGCTCCACGAAAGTCTCGTGATGGAGGAAGTCTTTGTCTTGATGTGGATCGACGAGACCGCACAAGTCGTGGCACTTAATACACAGCATGGCGGTACGATTAAGATTGGGCGGATAACTTCACATCACGCTGACCCATAGTATCTGGAAGGACGCGTCTAGGTAGAATGTTACCCCGCATGGGACGTATGATGTGCCTTGTGTCCTGGCCTTAGTTTTCAGGCAGTCGTGCAGGCCTCTTCGTTTGACATGGTTGATTGGACTGCAGCGCAGCAACCTCGACTTTGCTTGACAAAATTTGTCAGGGCGTTTTCTTAACGCCTCATTAACGGGAGGGCAGAGGCCTTTTTCCCTTACTGAACCCCATTTTCGTTTTCATCTGAAGCTGATTCGTACGGAAGGAAATTTGTCTGATACATTTGAGCAAACGCGAGATTCGGAAGTTCTGGGAGTCGGGTCCCGAACAAAGCCTTTCCCCGATATTTCAGTGAACGCGGCGTTGCGGCTAAAAATGGCAAGACAGCAGCAACCCTGAGGGGTAGCCTGTGGAGGTTATCCTCTCACCGTCTCCACCACGGCGTTAGGATCAGGGGCGCTCCAAAACCTGGGGCATTCTCTGAGGGCAACCTACCGTCACTTACATCGTATGGCAATCATAGTGCATCGCATGCACATGATATGGGTATCATAGAGCTCTCTCCAGTTCTTCGGTCCCTTGCACGAAGTTCACGAATCAGACGCACAATACCCTAGACGAACTGACTCGGCACGGCCAAATGCAGCCAAGTCAACGCCACCAGCGTTCCCTAGAAGCCAACCAGAGCCCCATATCCGACACTAAGGACGCCCATTAACGCAAGCATGATGCTGCCGGTATGGGTACTTTGCTCTCTCTTCCCCATGGTCCCGGGGTGCGGGGGCGAGAATGCTGTTGATCAACCCTGAAGGACACTTGCACGAGTCTGATGCCCAACTTTGATTGCCTGTGGATGGGTGTCTTGCGGGAGGTGGTTCATTGTTGCCCAATTCATTTCCAGGACAAATGTTCATAAGCAAGAAACAAGCCGGTCAACGAAAAAGCCAAAAGCTCCACTACGAGCCAAATTATTCTCGACACGGTCCGCAAGTCGGTATCCCCGTCCATTCGGTCGTAGCACATCATCTCAAACACGCCTTGATAGTGGATATTTCGCCACCGTCAAACGAGCGTCATACAGAGGGCAGAAGCAATGGCTAGGCCCCATGCACACGCCTGTCGATGGTGACAGCCCGGGCGGTACAGAGGCCACGTCAAGGCAACGACAGACCATGTGACAATTGACGACAGACGTGCAAAATGTCCGATCTAGGCAGAGTTTTCCTCAGCCACCGATACAAATGCAGCTATCATAACGGCAAGATTGAAAAGGAGTGCTGTGTCCCAGAAGAGGCCGAGGCTGGTGTGCAAGGCCGCCCAGATAGACTTAGCAGACTTGTTGACGTCAATGGTAGGGCCGACGACCCGCTGTCGGTGTAGGATGTACTGGGATCCTATAGCAAGGACGAAGACTGTGACAAGGGAGACTTCCACAATGTAGGAAGTGAAGACCTGGTTGGATGTTCGAAAGAGTTAGATCTTTATGGATTTAAGCCTTGAGAACTGGACGAAAAGTTTAACCCTAATTCCTTTTTTTTAAAGATAATAAAAACGATTAACTGCCACTGGCTCACGCCATGGTGGGCAATTCCATTTCCGCCCAATCCAAGCGAGGTATATCGAGGCTGTAAATCACTTCCCCAACGTAACCAGATAGCTGATCGCCCCACACCTCTGTGAGCTATTTACACGGCTAATATTCCCTAATAGTAGAAAATGTTATTTGATAACCAGATAAAATTATGGATTGGTGACATTGCCGCTGTTATCAGCGACTTCATCGACGGCCTAGCGATGGCTTACACCTCTACGTTCCATCGAAAGGCAACTTTAGTTGGGAGAGGTGTGAAAACGGGCCACTTGTGGGGTCACCCTAGCTCAGGGAAAGATCAGGGACAGCTCAAGGTGAATCAGAGAAAGCTCATCGTGGCTCAGGACTGCGAACGGAAATGGCAATTTCGCATATCCAGATTCGTCTCATACAACCAGGCCGTTTTGTGAGACGAATCTGGGCACACGAAATTGCCTTTTTATACCTCGCCCACGTGACATTACTCCCTAAGAGTTAGGCCCAAGGACACGCCACAGAGCAGATAGGAAAGATAGAGGGAGTGCGATATCAGGAGTGATGCAAACTGGGGGACAAGAAGCTCCACAGCCAGTTTGAAGCAGAACATTTAATACAACGCTTGGCTCCTAGAGGGCCGTCAGTCAGCTGGTAGACAGCGTAAACTGCTTTTGCACGCCTTACCGGTTGTTGCCATCACAAAGATCCGCAACCATGACAACATGAAGCGTGATGGCTATAAAAGGTCCGCCTCCTAAGAGCCGAGGGGCGAAAATGAGCATGACCAATTCCGTCGGAAGAAAGGCCTGCAAGCTGCCTGCTTATCGGATCAGAGTTCGGGGATTTACCCGAGGGCAGCAACAATTAGAGACGGGATTGGCCTACAAGCAATGTAGATGAGGAGAAGCCCTAAGAACACGCCCCCCGATCGATGCATATAGCGCTGGCAAACCGTGTTTTCGAGCAATCGGATCGTGGTTGGGAATTGGATGGTTTGTTCGATTTCGTAGAGCAGAAACATGAGGGCTATCCAGGAAAACGGGGACAGTTGGGGAGCCATGCTCTCGGCTTCGGCTGGTGGTGGATGGGTTGGCAACGGGATTGGAATTGCGGAGGGCGGTGGTTGTGTAGTTTATCTTGGGTTTCATCTAGTCCATGATCAAGGGGCTCGACCTACTCGACACCTTTATTTACTCGTCCTTTCAATTCCTCTGCCTGCAAAATATAAAGTTCTCTCTTGCGTGAAAGCCAGCCTATTCCTGAGAGTCAAGACCCCGTACAATAGCAATATGTGCATGTCTCAATTCCTCGTACGGAGGCGTGGAGAAGGAATGAGATGCAATGGTAACATCCAAGCCGGGCTTCATGGCGCCGGTCTCCCTCTTGACTCCGCCGTCCGCAAATTGGTTGCTGGCGACGGCCATTTCCAACTCTAGGAGAGCTGCACCCAAGTCACTAGTTGCGGACCAAAATGACGACTTTAGGCGGATGTAGTTAAAGTAGGCGGTTGTGCCATACGGAGAATCGGATATGGTAACGCAGAGAAACAGACACTTGCAGAAGCCCCCCCAACCGCGGAGCTGCACTATGACTCCCGTGGAGATCCTGTGGCATCGTGAGTCCCGGATGGTGGCCCTGGCGGGGGGCAGGGCGGGATCGGAATGGTAAGGGCTTCGTGGGAGGACGACGCTCTGCCCTTCCCTGAGACTTCCCATCGGAAACGTGTTGATGCCGCACAGTTCGTCACGGCCACCGAATGTAAGGAGGAAGCCGGACCGCGAGTCCAGGCCTTTACATGTCTGTCGGAACGAATCCTGGGCCGCCTTTGGGAGAGGTCTTGCTCGAATAAATAGCTCGCCGGGACAAGAATCGTCTCTGCTTCGTCGGCTGAGAGGGATTGGAGGGAGCGGGGCGCTCCGTCTTCTGAACGAACGGGTCGCCATGTCCCCACTGAGGGATATTCCAACGTCATCTTTTCCCATTCTCACATTCAGCACCCCGATGAAGTGGTTCCACGTCCGCAGTAACGGAAGGGTGATGGAGATGCCGACGTTGGTTACAGAGCACGGCGACAGAGGTGCGAGGTCGGGCTCGTGTGGCAACCTAGCCGTTCGCTTCTCGCAGGCAAACATGCTTGGGGAGGGGGCGAGGAATCCCGGGTCGTTTGCGGCCTGGCCAAGGTGGGTTGCATCCGGATGGTTTGTCCAGCAGAACAAGGTATGATCGTCAAATGTCTTGATTAGCTCTTCCTGCAGCCGGAAGTATGCATTCCAGCCCTCGCCGTAGAGCAGCGACATGTTGATCCCAAAGATGCCCAGCATACAGTACGCCATATCTTCGACCCGCCCAGTTTCTCGTCGGGAGAGCCAAGACATGCGTTCGGCCAACGACGTGTGCGCCCACGGCGGAGGGCAATCAGCCCCATCCGGCCAGACAAGATGCTCGGGGGCGATGCCCGTGACACCAGACACTTCGCTTGCGAGCTTGACCTTGTTTCCCAGGTACGACCAGTCCTTGTCGTGGAAGAGCAGGTTTCTCGGCGCAACAAGCTCCTGCAATGTCCAGCCCCTCGTGAACCACCTGGACGCCCTGAAGTCGTCCATCCATGGTCTCGTCGGTGCACCCGCGGTTCCTCGGCTGACCCTGGCACCTGAAGTCGGCCCCTGCGCGCTCACATCGGCAAGATAGGCGTAGCAGATTTCGGCGTTCCGGTACCAGCTGAACATGGAGTTAATAGCCTCGGATAGCTCCGCCGAGCTGGTCTTGTCGATGCAGTTGGTATCAACCCAGAGGTACGCGAAACCGCCCGCCAACGCAACTGCACAGGCACTCAATATCTTGTTGTAACCTTGCTTCTCGATCGTGGCGCGCGAAGGGCGAAGCCACTCCTGGAGGCTGAGCTCCTCATTGCCCCAAGTGTGGGAGAGGATGGCGTACTTGGGCGTCTGGACGCCGCTGAACTCCTCCAGGGCCAGCGTGTGCGTGTCAATTAATCGCATGTCTCAAAGTGACTTGAGATTCCCAGGTCAGTCAGTCAGCAGAACTGCGGTGGAAGTTTTCGCGTTTTTGACGACAGATGAAATTTTTTAGCTGAAAAGTTAATCGGTGGGTCTGGTGGCTGAGAACCTAGCTGTCGGATCAGCTGCCGCCGCCACCAGACTGGCCCCCCTGGTGATGTGTCCCGCGCTCCGTGACGACCATTTTGCACCAATGGAGCGATACTTAAGGAGCCGACTTGAGAAGCCCTTCGCAAATAAAACTTCGCCCAGAGTCATTAGGAGTTTCTCGTTCAGCAGCCTACCGCTGACCATCGGGATGTAGACTACAGCCTGGTAATGTGGGACGAATCTGGACGCACAAAATTTCCTTTTTCCTTCATAGTCCTAAGCTGGGGTAAGCTGTAGCTAATTTGTCTTGAGCTTTCCCTAATTCTTCCCTAAGCTAGGGTGAAGGAGTGCTAATTTGAAGATATGGCACCTAATATCCTCCGTTTTGCGTGTTTGTGACGGTGATCAGCATCTTCTGCGGGCTGCGGCGATGTGTCCAAAATGAACCTTGAGATCTTGATAACTCCTTTATTCACTCATAACTCTTCGCCCCCTCTAGTCAAAGTAGGTAAACACACAATGCCTATCAAAGTAAGTGTCGTTCGTTCCTGTAGCATCATCTTCTCCGGAAACCAGAGTCGGAATCCAACCCACCGCTTGGACGGCAGTAGGCCAAAAGTATCAAGGCTAAAACACGCATAGCGGCTTCCCCATCAACGCTAGAAGATGCCAGCATGCACCTAGTCAACTAGTGATCCCACGTCGTGGCCTTGGGGCCACGGTCGAGCCCCCATGAGCCGGTTTTGGCGGCCCATTGGCGCACTCCGCACCTACATCATGACACTCTGAGACCTCGCCCTCTCGGTGCCCCTCAAGCAAGCCAAGGCAATGATCTCCACTAGCGAGGTGCTCGTTCGGACCCCCAGCATCCTGTATTACAACGATGATGCGGCCAAACCCCACTTCCCGCATGAAGCCTTCGTGATGCAGGGGACTTGCCTCAACCCGCGTGATCTGGTGTATTCATTCCTGGGTCTATCAAACTCGCCAACTCCGTTCGTGGCTGTGGACTACTCAAAACCGGTTGACGAAGTGTTTCTGGACTTTGCGCTCGCCGCATGCCATGGGAGCGAGGCGAATCTGGTGCTGATAGCCATTTGCTATACTACGTGCGCGATCGATCGCTTCGTATCACGCCAAACCTCCCGTCTTGGGTTCCTGACTTGAACGCGCCATGCCATCCGATCCCGTGGTCGAGCAAGGGCGGTTGGAGGGTGTACAGCGCGGGTGGGCCACCGGATAGCAAGTTACTTTTCTGGAGTCTTGTTAGTGCCGGGTCCTCGCGTTGGAGGGTTTTGAGGAGGACGAGATTGCCAATTTGGGTGGGATGCATTTTGAGACGATAGGGGCGGACAGGTTTCTGCGATCTTTTCGGCTGTTGGAGGGGCTTGGACGGGGTCACATTGTCGAGGATCTCTGGCGGACACTCGGGGCGAACCCGAGGGGCGGGGGCCCAAGGCCTCCTGATTCGAAGATTTATGGGCGCTCGTTACGAAGTCTGGCGCTTCATCGATTCTCCGTCGCATTGGCACGGCCAGACACGGCTGTGCTAAGAGTCCTCCTCAGGTCTCCTGGAAAGAAAAAAGTCGGAATTTCTGCCAGAATGGACCGAAGTCGTGGACCTTGCTGCTACCCTAAGCAGTGACGAAGCCAGCCACACTGAGAGGGTAGCCTCGGTAGTAGAAGCATCGAAACCATACCTCAAGATGCTGGACATGATGTTCGAAACCCGGAGGTTTTTCACGACAAAGAAGGGTCGCATCGGGATTAGACATCAGTGCCTACTGCCAGGAGACAAGATCTTTGTGATCAAGAATGCTAGCTATCTGATCATACTTAGAGCAGGGGACAACGGCAGATACACAACGGTTGGAGTCGGCTACTGACAAGGCATCATGTTTGGAGAGGCGCTTGTCGGGTCTGAGTTTCGGAGAGTTGAGATCGAGTAGGAACATCATGAAATGTCGTGTTTGTTTCGTGCAGCCATGATTTTCTATCGCAACCATCAGTGCTGGCAACACCCTTTTCGTTTAAAGACGTACCTCACTCCAGTGTTTGCGGAAAGTTTCCATCAGATACATTGCCCAGGACTGGCTGGGGACGCGCCCGAAAGCGCTTGGCGCCCTCAAATGAATCCCAGGCAACAGCGCCTAGTGACGACCGACTTGCCCCTTCCCCCAACCCCACCTTCCAAATTAGAACCTTACCACCAATCTTCCATTCCACACCATGTCCCCAACCACCATCCCCACCATCCCCACCATCCCCACCATCCCCAACCTCACCACCCCTCCCACCTCACCACACACCCACACCCTCATCTTCCTGCACGGCTGCGGCGACACCGCCCAAAACTTCTCCACCTCCCTCACCACATCCCGCTCCTCCTCCGGACCCACCCTCCCCTCCGCCTTCCCCTCCTTCCGCTTCGTCTTCCCCCAGGCCCCCCTCGCGCCCTCTCGCCAGCAGCCGCGGCACAACATGGCCGCAGTGGTTCGACGTTTGGAACGTGCGCGATTTCGCCGAGCGCGAGGACCTGCGCTGGGATTCCTGCTTCGTTTGATGATGCGATGGATTTAACATAAGGAAAAGATGACACGGAATCTAAAGTATAGGTTTTGTTTCATTTTTACCGAGTATTACCTTGGGTGAGATACGTGAGCCAGACATAAAATAATCTAAGGGCCCCAGGCGTAAGAGCACACTCAAGATCTCATACCAGGGAATAAGCAATATGGGGTGCTCTCGTTGGTCTAATTTGCGGTTCCGTTGAGAAGGCAGTAGTTGTCTTATGTGAGAGCGCCGCCATTGTTTAGCCGCTTGTAAGAAAAGCTTTCGCGGGCATTGCGAGGCGGAGGGACAAACAGACGGGCTATCAAGGTAAAGGATGAAACACGAGGAAACAAGTGCTTGAGAACTAGAGGGAGAACTCCCCTTTGCAACAACCCCGCAAGTTTGGAGGGCCGAGTCTAAACCTACCTCAGGGACCTTCAAGGGTCGAACATGAAGCGATTCATATTCATTTCTTAATAGACACAGCGATTCAAACACAGCATCATTCCATCTCCATTGTCTCCAAAACATGACATCGTGACTCGCACTCATCCCTTTGCCCCAACTACACCTAGGTAAGCACCACAAGACCCAAACTCCCCAGCCTACGAGCTAGTCCCACAAAGCCAGTCCATCACCCCATACGCTCCATAATTCCCTGGCTTCCCCAAATGATGCTCATCATGGGCCTCATCCCCCCACACCAACTTGACCTGCTCGCCCGCAGCCGAGACAAACGAAAACAGCAGCGTCGTGATAATATTCATCTCCAACACTTTGGCCACAGCAACAACCGGGACGCCGTACAGAAACACAAAGTCGGCCACGGACATGTAGCTGATGGTCAAGATGTGGTGCTCCCCCGGGTGTGTGAGCTCGTGATGCTTGCTGTGGATGAGTTCGTAGATCCCCGGCGCGTGCCACAGCCGATGGATCGCCCAGAATAGGGCGTCTCGCAGGAGGAGGCCGATGATAAGATCTCGCACTACCTCGGTCCATGTTGGAGCGTGGTATGGGCGGGCGAAGGTTCGTGTCAGGACTGACTCGCCGCCTCGGGACATCACGTATGCGACGTGGATCAGAGTGGCTACGACGTGGTTTCGGAGGCTCTGCGTCATCATCTTAGGCGTCGTGGAGCTTTTGTAGGCAGGGCGAAGTCGCTCCACAAGGAGGCCGAAGGCGAGGTAGACGAGTTGGACGCTGACGCTACCCATGATCTCGATATAGCCCGGGGAGTACCGGTCCATCAGATTGGTAAAAGTCATGGTTTAGAAGAGGTAGTCGGTCTCGGGGCTTCTGGTATCGTGCGGGGTGGTAGCGGGTGGCTTTGGACTGGGAGAGAAAAGGAAGTCAGTGGATGCCATGGGAATTTATACCTATGCACCCATATCTCTGGCTCAATCTTTTGCAAGGAATAGACAAACCGAAGACGAGGAGAGGCTCGAACCATTCGTGGGCCTAGGGGACGACCCCGTGCCGTCCCGCTGCTTGACACCGCTTCAAACTTGGTCCTGGGCAGCCACCACCAAGACAATGTGTGAATCATGCCTGCACTTAGAACCGTTCTCGTAAGCACTCAGCCGTGTCAAGGACTATTCAATGCTTACCTATTTGGTCATATGTTTGCTGACTGTCTCGCTTGATTGTGTGATTCGCTGCTTACTCTCCGAGTCTTGCTCTTCCGTTCCAGAGAGCTGCTCGGGCTTCGCAGCTGCGTGCGGCGCTGACACCCTACATCGATTTCAGGGCTCACGTTGTTCTTAATGATAGTTTATCCTGGGTCCTTTCTACCGGTGATTGGGTAACGCGAAGGAGGGCTGTTGGGGTCTGACCGCCTCGAGAGTTGATCTATTTGAGCTAGGCCAATGCGATTGGGTGGCTGTGGTTACGGTGTGACACGCCTTTCAGGCAGAGGCTTTGGTTCCAGGATGAAAATACGACATCAGTACGTAGGTTGGTGGCGCTTGAGCAACAGTGCGTAAAGGGGTTCTGCGTTGGTGTTGCGTTGGACCAGATTCAACTTGTGTGACAAGATCACCAACTTTCCTAGGACTCGGTGTCTCCTGCCAACGACATCACGCAATGCGCGACTTATCTCACCAATAATGACCCCGGATTTCCGTCGAGGACAGCGCAACTTCCAAAGCTGCCTAGCGTTAGGGGTCCGACTGTCGCGTAGAATGTTTGTCCTTCGAAGCCCAGCCTAAGGCCTGGCAATAAAGCTTGGACCCAGGTATTCTGAAGCACCATGGGGTATCGGTTCCCCCCTGGTCGTGCCTCTCGTTGGCATCTCCTAATGACCCAATGGAGTGGGATGGGATATCAAGCTAGGGTGTGGCACCGTGCAAGCATGTAAAAGGCACCTCGAACGTCTTTTTCGAGTACCATAGCTTGTGACCGCTTCTACCGGTTCTGCAAAAACTCGCCATAGCGTCCTCTTGCGTGCGTCACCGCCGAGTTTGCGTTCCGGGGGAAGTAGTTGTAGTCTTGAACAGGGAGCCGAAACACAGCCATTGACAGAGTGAAAAGTGTGTGGATTCGACTGAGCCGCACAGTAAATGCTGCGACTGGGCACATGACTGTTGGCGGCGTTGGCGGCGTTGGCGGCACTGCGGCGGTTGGAGCGGTCAGCGGGCTTAAGTCCGCTCGGGGCGCGGGCATGTTGGGGGATGCGCCGGCGCTGCGGGGGTGGGGAAAACTGACGCTAGCTGATATCGATACGATTTTGCAGTTGGTTAGGGAGAAGGAGTTTCAGTCGAGGTTTTTGGGTGTCAAGAATGCAGTTGGCACAAAGAAGTCGGGGGTGAAGAAACTTAAGGACCCCAGAGAGGCACGGGGGGGGAGCCCTGCCCAGTTTGCTCGGAAAGTTCCGCAGACCCCTTTTGAGAAGGGTCTATCACGCTGCTTCCACAGGCCGTGCCAATCTCTTCCTAGGTCGCTGACACTGGCAGAATGGACACCACCGTACAAGCATCGTCCTCCTGCTGTTGAGTAGAAATGCAAAGCCCGCAACAAAACACGCAACGTACGCGACCACAAGCATGAAACGCCGTGCCACAGCATATCCAGCACCGTCACCGCAACTTGAACACCACTCGACAAGGTCCTCCGAGACTTCCAGCGGCCCCATTTACGTTGAACAGAGCCATTCCGAGCTCGGGACTTTTCGGGGGAGACCTGGCCGCCACCCCTCCGACGCGCTGCGAGCCTCGAAGGCTAGTCAAGTCCGATTTAACATCAACACCCGCAATGCTAAATATCCCAGCAAAGGCCACAAACTCAGCTCCACCCATTTTATTCAGCGCTCTACTAGCCCATCTGGCGTATGTACATCCCCCGCATCCACCTCTCCCTCACCCCCATTTTCACCCTTCCCCTCCCCACCACCCCCTCCTCAAATCTTGATCGTAACCGCAAAAATCCCCTGTCCCGCGCCAACATACGCAACATTCTTATCCTTCTCCCCCCTCCCAAAAGCACAGCTCGTCGACCCGCTCACCGTCGCCACCGAAGTCGACTTGGTCGCCGCCGCCGGATCCACCTCGACCAACGAGTTCTTCCCGTTCGTCGCCAGGTAAATCTTGCCGTTGGGGCCAAAGCACAAGTCGTCGCCCATCAGGTTCGTCCACAGCGTGGTCACGGTGCCCGTGGCCTTGGCCGTGGTGGCGTCGATGGCCACCTTGTGGAAGCTGTTCTTGAAGATGTTGGTGTACCACAGCACGCCGTCCTTGACCTTGATGCCGTCGATGCCGAAGGGGATGCCGCCGGAGGGGGCCATGGTGGCGTCCTTGATGGCTTCGGAGTAGACGCCGGTGTTGACGTCGAAGCGGTACACGCTGCCCTTGCCGGCGTCGGCGACGAGCACGGTGGAGTTGTTGAGCACCGCGAGGCCGTTGAGGTTGCCGGCCTCGGTGATGGTCTTGATGAGCGAGGATTTGGGCGGGGTCACGGTGAAGTCGACCTTGTAGATGCCCTTGCCGCCGATGATGGCGAAGAGGTCGGGCGCGTACTCGCCGATGCCGCTGAGGCCGGAGGCGCCCGTGACTTGGATGGCGGTGGAGGAGGTCTTGGCCACGGGGTCGACGGCGTACAGGTTGTTGCTGTTCATGTTGGTCGCGAGGATGATGCCGTTGGGCCGCACGGCGACGTTCTCGATCGAGGTGAGCCGCACGACTTGCGTTGCGGCGCTTTGGCGCTGCGAGAGGGCCGGCGCGGCGCTCGCGAGGGAGGCGAACAGGCTTGCGCCGAGGAGAGTCTGGAGCTGGAACATGGCGGCGGTGAGGGGCGTGTGTTTCCGGGATTGGCTTTCTCGGGTGGTCCTGGAGCGGGAATGGCGAGTTTGACGGGAGGAGGTCAGGGCATTTTGAGGCGGCGGTTGGAGGATACCGTTCCCCTCTCTCGCCCCGAGTCAGGACATGGCGCCGGTATAAAGACGGCTTGGCGACTGTATGGTGAGATATTGGCCCCGGCAGCAGCCTAAATGCTTAGTTGGGGAATGGGCGATGGTAGTTGTAAGGGGTATCGAGAGGCCAATGAAAACATCCGGCTAATCGGCCGGCGTCGTCAGAATGGGCCTAATTCGGCAGCGCCCACTCGGCGGCTCCATCCGAGCTGCTTATTTTCCGCTTGGCCCGGTGTCCAGTAGTGGTCCCGACCGGCACAGGACAGCTAGCTCAATAGCCAAGATTAAGAATCACCCGTTGTCGTTCTGGAAGCCAAAGAATTCTGGGCTACCCGCTAGCCTCCTCACACTTTTGCGGCGCCTCAGTCCGGGGTAAATGGAGCATCTGGATTTTGGACATGTTTTCCACAAACATGGCGTTGGCTGTTTGAAGATGCCAATCGTTACTTGTCATGATGTGTGAGTCGAAAATGGCTTGGTGCGCCTGAGATTTGAGTCAATATGGGGTCATCTGTGCATACTGCCTACCTATCTAGCAGGCCTGCTATCTAGGGAAGATCTTGGTGCTACGAAAACTGGTATTTGCAGTTTTGGCTTTTTGGTAGTTGGCTTTACTCGAGCGAGAGATATCCCTTCATGTTCTGAATCCCCCCCGGCACAGGCATAGTAGTTAGGGATAACTAGATCACAGATTCACGACAGAGTTTAATTAGGCAGTGCTAGTCCTTGTTGTTGTTGTTGTTGTTGTTGTTGTTGCTGTTACCTATTGTTGGGGTTGTCTTGGCGGTTTACTGGACGGAAACAATGTACTGCCGCTGACGTTTCATTCGATACACAATCTTCCCAGTTTCTGCCTCAACCTCCGCGACGTTGACTCCATCGCTGTTCGTGACCTCGAGCCCGGCCACGTCAAAACGCTCACAGCCTTTCCAAAACGCCTGTTGATGCGCAAAGTCATCTGCCACTCCGATCTTGAATGTGCCGCACCTCTTGAACGGACCCTTGTTATTGCCGTCTGCCCTCAATATCAGCCCGTTGATGGATCAGTATATCTTCATCTCGAACATGCCTCTTGCCTCGCGCTGTCACGCCGTAGCCGGGCATCAACCAGCGCTCCTCTTGTGTTCGATGTTCCCCAGCGATGTCGTACACGAGCTGAACCTTGAACGAGGCCTCTTGACTGCCCATTATGGAGGAAACAAGGACCGTCTGTGTGGGGTTCCCGTAGTACTTGGCATATGTGATTTTGTCTCCGTCCCACTTTGACCACGAGTAATTGGCGACTGTGAGCGGCCACATTTTTACGATGTCGTCGACTTGTTCGCCCATCGCAGGCCGTTCCCGGCTGTCCTCAGGCTTGCCATCCTCTGTGGTTTGTTCTTCTCTGCCTGGGATGTCTCCGTTTGTTAAGTCGGTCTCTCTGTTACGGTGACCGACTTCGTCCCATGGGTCGCCCATTCCCCAGCCCATATCTGCTCCACGGCGGCCAAACTGAAGGGTGGCGCCTCCCCACGTGCAGACTTCGTTCTACGTCACAAAGAAGATGGGACACAAGTATCCCCTAATCTCCAAGACCTCTTGGCTAAAGTAGGGCGTGTCCTTTGTGCCAAGCGCATGCTTGTTGAGAACCTCGCAGAGAGGAATATCGCCCAATTCATCCGGTTTCAGCCGTCGATTGACCTCCTCGGTTGTGCACTGATCCCACTGAGGCATGGCCGAGACAGGCCCGGCAACCGACGCCCATGACCACGACGGGGCGACCACACTCTCCGGGCGCGAGATCTTTCTGTTATCCATGTTCTGAGGTTCTCACAGCAGCTGACTCTCAATATCACGGCTGAACAGCCCCGCAGCGTACTGGCACCCAAGCACCTGTTTGATCTTTACGGCAACCCCGTGCAAGGCAACAAGTCTGTCCGGGTCCCTGGTCAACTGACTCGCCGAAAAGGCTGCGACAATAGGTTTCCAGAGGAGCACCATATCCTGCGCCTTGAGTCCGGTCTGTATCGCAGACGAAAACACGTCCTCGAGACCAGCACGTAGTTGGAGGTGCGAAGGAACAAGACTTCCCATGCCGTTTAAGAAACGCTCGCAGGCCGTCAGCTTGCTGCACTCCCACACGAGCTAGTCAGCAGCGAAATGAACAACGCGCGACGAGAGCAACCGTTCCTGCAGAACCCAGGCTCGTTTGTGTAACGGGGCCTTCTGGAAACACTCCCACCAGATGCTGATGTCGGTCAGGTAAAAGGTGCTGTCGAACTGTGTCAAATTACGTAATCATTCCTTAGTCAGCCGCTCTGCGAGCGGTTGGGCCACAATTCAGGGGCTCGCGGTCGCGCAGACCGCTCGAAGAAATGGAACACACTTGACGACTTCTAATTACTGCGTTTCTGGTTGACTGCGTAGAATTCAACAAACTGCAGCGGCAGTTCTTGGCGCTCAGGCGCTCAGGCGCGCAGGCGCCTTACCGCTCCAGGCTAGGCTGGAGCGCAGGAGCCTTTGGTCATGTGCTCTCCTCACACATAGGGAGCTTTCTTTTGTATTTAGTCTGGAAGCTTCGCTCCCCCCCCTTTCTACCTAATCAAGTCACTTTGCAACTGCACTTCCGCTGCTCCTGAGCCCCTCGTCCCCCAGTCAAACGTTCCACACCTGGGATATCATCGAGGACGAAAAGAAAGTGGAGAGGTTAGAGGCTGAAATGGAAGAGCTCCGGCAACTTCCGCTCGACAGTCTCAAGTCGCGGCTGGCATTGAGAATGCGGGAGTCTTACGACACATTGAAGGCAGCGAGGGTCACGAAGGCAGAAGAGGAAAAAGAGCGACGTCGTGCTCGGCGAGCAAAGCAAAGCGGGTTTCAGCAGCCATTACATGTAAGTTCTTATTCCGTTTATTCCCTCTTCATGATAAACCAACAATCTCACTTATCTCCCTTCGAGGCTGTTGGGTTAGTTCTATAGGTAATTTCATTACCAGCAATGGATCGAAGGAGAGAACGTGACACGGTGAGCTCCAGCCTACATGTTGTTCGAGGTCATCAGCGCGCTAACCCCTTGTCCCTAGCAGACATTTCCCTTGCCCAAGGTAGTGGTTGACGAAGCCAACGACCGGATCTTGACCAGCCTCGATCTCCTCTTTCAACACAGAGAGCTTTTCGACGACCTCGGTGATGGCCTATTTCAAGATTGCCGAGCTGACCCTCTCCGGATTTTGTACAAGTACCTTGACTACGTCGTCTTGCACATGATGGAAGAGATCCAAGCTAACTCGGACCGGAAGGATGCATTCATCCGATGTAGACTGGAATGGATAAACATAGTTCTGGCGGCTATGGATCTGCTGAGTATTCCGAGTTTTACAAGGGGTGGGAAAGGGACTGGAACGAGCAGTGGGGACTGGAGCGTAGTACGAAGGATGCGAGTACGTTTGGGCCTCTATTTGGGGACAGGACTGACCAAGGTTAGGTAGGTCTCTATATTAACTGTATTGTCCCTGTTGTGTTTCTGGATAGTCACCTATTTCCCGTATAAACCGACACTCTTATCACGCGCACCGGCATTCATTCCTGACCCGTTTAAATTACGGCTGGGTTCCATGGGCTCGTGCTGCTCGGGAGGGCTAACTTGAGTCTCCAGCAGTCAGTTGAGCAATACGAAAAATACAAGAGGTAAAGGCGAAACTATTCATTTTCAAAAATGGGGTCCCATTTTGGCCATCGTTGTATCTGGGACCAATTCTGGACCCACTCGGCTAGAGTTGAAGCAATTCAGCATGCTGTGGCGCAGCTTGCCGAAAATGGTATTTGGGGTGAGCAAGCCTGAGCAAATCCTGAGCAGAGACTGAGCTGAGCCTGAACCGAGTATGAAAAAGGAAATTTGGCGTGCCTAGATTCCTCGTATAAAATAGAAAAATTAACTGGGCAGTTTTGAACCTCGGGGTATCGTCAGCAGCCTTGTCGATGTAGTCCTCCAGTCTGAGTAGAATCTCCTGTTTCGGCTGTAATGACACCTACGGCATCCTGATCTAGAACCAGTCGACTTACGAGGCGCTGCTGGATGCCTGGACCGATGCCGGCGGGTGCCGCGACAAGGCGCTCTCGTGTCGCGGCGCGGTGGAGGAAGTAGTTGGCTGAAATATATACCCCCATCTCCTTTTCCTTTGTTTAGTTCTTTGCGTAGTACGGACATAAGTATTTGGTCTCTCTCCCCAGGGAAGGAGAGAGTTTAAGCAAGTAATCTAGTGCCTCTCACCATCAGCTGAGGGATTGAACGGCGCGACGAACTTGGCCGCGGTCTGGTACGAGTTTTTAGTATCGTTCCCACGTACTCGCCTGTCTTGTGCCGATTCCCATTGCTGAGCCTTCCGTAGTATTTTAAGGCCTATACGTAGCTCGCCGCGCCGCTCTAACAGCAAAATTTTGTACCCACAAATGCAAGTACACAGGCCTGTGGCATCTGTGTAGCGGTGGCGGCCGTACTTAGTCTACCTTTTTGCTCTCTGATGGTACTTGTTAGTAGAAATATCGATAAGCTTGAAGTTATCTTCGGTGTTACTGAAGAGGAGACATAAGAAGAAGACGACCAGGTCGGTGACTCGGGCCGTAACGTAGACAAGATTTTGGGATGGCCAAATCTGAGGACGCTGAGGGAGAATTATCACGAGCTGGAACTGTTGGTAATTTGGTGCGACCATTAAGGTACCTTTTAATAGGCGTATAAGGTCGCTTAATGGACCCGAACCCATCTATTTCTCCAGTTTTAGCAAGTGAGAGTGTATTATTCTTAGCTGCAGGCAGTACTAATCTCTGGGTTTCCAAACTGGATGAGCACAGGTATGGAATCGCCCGACGGGCGAACAATAAGGTAGAGGTAAGAAGAAGGCCCTACAGTGTAGAAACCCGTGATAGTATCGGTGAGCATCTCAGTCCAATCGTGTTGTGATGCAATCTTATAAGTAGCATGCATGTATGGATACTCTGGATCCCCATAAGGCTCGGCTGTGTTAGAGATGCCTGTCAAGTATTTCCCGTCCCATGAGATGCCTCTGGGAGACACCAGGTACGAGATGCCGCATTAAGAACAGTATAGGTATGAGATCTAGGAGCAGGATATTAATCATCTGCCGGTAAATCGTGGGGGGTGAAGGGGGCGAAGGTTGTAGTTTGGATTTAAATGATTTATGAAGAGCGGGGCTGTTGATAGTTGTTTGGATAATTGCTTGGGTGGATTTCAGTGCCATATGGGTTGTGAGGCCGCTAATGGGGTTGGCGTTGAAGGGCTCTGAGGAAGGTGCTGTTGACACAGGTTAGAATTTGCCTGGCTCCACTACCTACCAAACACAATGCTTTGGGCAGCTTCAGGGCCTAAAGCTTTCCCTTAATTAAGCACTATCTTTGGGTTCCACCGTTTTTCAACAGAATACAGTAGAGAACACCATGCCAGCCATTGGTGGTCGCCTGAAGTATCCAAGCTGCATGCGGGTTCAACATGTCCAATCGTCTTCCCACACGGGAGTTGCTTGCACGTCAGTCGGCAGCTGCGGTTTCCCGCAGACAAAAGCACCTAGACTCCCATGCTAGCCCAATTTCACAGAAGTCCCCCAAGCTAATGTGTAACTTCCGCAGTTTCTCTAGCGTAGGTACAGGCGCAACACTTGAATTTTCCCCATTTCACTCCACCCACGTCAACCCAACCATGCTCGAAGAAGATCCCCTCCCGACGTGTTTGTCGGACTTACCCCATGGACCAGACACCATCAGTGACTTTCTTCGACACTATTTCGGGTGTATCGAGACCCACGAGCGTGAGACTTTTCGGGATCGAACCAAGAACAAGGACTTTTGGGGTTGACAAGCTGCGATTGAGCTCTCAAGGCTCAGAGCCGCGGCGGTTCCCTCGGGGCCTGGTCGGGCTCGGGAGGAAGACCAAGTCAAGAAGACGATTGTGGAGCTGGCTATCGCGATCGAGGCCTGGTACAAGAGAACCCAACTTTTGCGTGCGGCATTGAGCAAAGCTCTAGATGATGATCCGGCGCACTTCGTGGACTTCAGTCGCAGGGAATGGAGAGCGTCTGACGAGTACCGGGATGGAATTGGGGAGGCTCGCAGGTGGAGGCAATTAAAGGGGTTGCACACAGACCCGGCTGGAAGAGTTGAAAGAAACGTGGCCGAACCCGAGCATAGGCGCCAGTGTGCCCGCGACATCATTGTAGGCTTTCGAGGTCTCGGCGCGCTGGAGCATGGAACTTCCGATTATGGCCTGTAGGAGGACGTCAATGCGCACCTGATCCAGTACACTTGCGGGTTTGCTCACTATACAGTGCAACATGTACCGGCAGCTCGGCCGTTTGACCAAGACCTACGGGACGATCGATTTCAAGGGATATTTCCCCATCAGCACGTAGCCGTGAGCTCGTTGCTAGGCTCGGCCCACGGATCTGATGGTCCAAAGTCTCCCGGGAGCATCATTTCGAAGAGGCTGTGCGATGAGGAGGACTCGACACGGTTGAGGTAGATTCATATCCCGTCAGGGTCACATGTAGCTAACAGAATGTAACGAAGCCACCGCTCTCGTTCATTTCAAGCCTCTTTGGGATGAATAACAGCGACTTTAGGGAGATCCAATAGGCACTGCAAGACCAGCTCCGGCTAATGTGTAAGTGCGATGACTGATATCATAATGACGGAATACCCTTAGCTATTGTTTACCGGCAGTTCCGATCTCTGGTTCTATCATTATGGTAGCCGTCACATTAGCCTTTTTCGGCTCCCTACGCACCTTCATTTGGGCTGTTTATGCTTATATCATCACGTGGTTGGCAGTCCACACTGGCTTGTATCGTGTTTGTTTTGTGCACAACGACAAGCTAGGATCGCAGACGTGGATAAGGAGGACGGAGCGGGAGGTATCTAAGCCGAACGAAGAAGTGAGGAGCGCCAGAGCAAGGAAGATCAAGGGAGAGTATTGGAGCATAACGATGAAGGAGGTGCTCCCTGAGGCTGGGGAGCCATGATTTTGTGAAGCAAGTGCCTAAGATCGGGTCTGGGGAGCCGTTTTAAGAATTAAGCTAAGCCCTCCGCCCTCTTTAGTACAAAGGCACTCGCTGGGGCAGTGTCTTTTGGTGGCGCAACCGCGTAGACGGGCTCCGAGTAAATCTCGAACTCGGGAGAGATTGCAACGGGATGGTGAGTCTCACCAACCCGTGGTATCGGCGTCAGACCATACGCCAGATATTCATCCTCCGTCTCAAAAGTAGCTCCCTTCTCGAGTAATAGTCTCACCACCGCTCCATGGCCAAACTCGTCTGCCAATGATAACACCGTCCGCCCGAGATCATTGCTTGCTTCCACCTTGGCCCCTTTTTCGACCAGCAGCTCGACCACCTTGTCGTGGCCCATCGCGGCAGCCCATAGTAATGGTGTCCACCCCGAATTTCCCTTTGCTTCAACACTGGCTCCATGCTCAAGCAACAGACTGACCACGGTCTCATCACCCCTCTCAGCGGTGGATAATAACGGTGTCTGGCCCCAGTTATCTCTGGCTTCCACATCTGCGCCTTTCTCGAGCAACAGCCTGAGCACGGCGTCATCGCCCTTCTCGGCAGCCCACGCTAGAGGTGTCCGTCCTGAAGTGTCCCGTATCGTAATATCGGCCTCCTTTTCAAGCAGGAGCTCAACCAGTGCCTTGTGGCTCTTGTTGATGGCCCATATTAGCGGGCTACGACCGTATCGATCCGTTGTTTGAACGTCGGCGCCGCCTTCGTCAAGCAGCAGTCTCACTACCGCTTCGTGGCCCCTTTCTACAGCCCAAGATAGCGGTGTCTGGCCGTGCAAAATATCCCTCGTTTGAATATTGGCGCCTCTTTCCAGCAACATTCTCACGATGGTCTCATCGCCGTTTTCAGCGGCCAAGGATAACGATGTCCGGCCGGCCTCGTCTTCGGCTTCCACCTCGACTCGTCCAGACGCTAGCAGCAGTCTCAAGACGGCGGCACGCCCGGCAGCAGCTGCTTTCAACAACAAAGTCCGTCCGTTCTCGTCACCCGCGTCGGCATCGATTTCGTTTCGGGCTAGCAGCACCTGGAGGACGGCTTCGTCACCGCGCTCCACCGCCCACGACAGTATCTGCCGTCCGTTTCCCTGTCTCAGGTCGTGCTGGAAGTCGTTCCGGGTGAGCAGCAGCCAGATGCCGCCTGCGTGGGCCTGCTCCACCGCCCCCAGCAGCGCTGCTTGCCGTTCGCGATAGGTGCGGTGCGCTTGTGCAGCAGCAGTCGGGATCTGCAATGGGACTTTGTCTTCGTGCTCGTGGCTGTCCTCTCCCGGCTTTTTTTCGCCTCGCGACGCGCGTCCTCCCTTGCGAATCCACATTCTCCGCAGCGGGCACTGCGACAGTCGAAGCCTCGTCACGTTGATGGGCTGGAATTCGTGGCAACGCACCCGCTCAAACTGGGTCATGGTGAGCAGGGGATCGCGGACGTAGATGCCGATGGGCTCGTCTTTGCCGCCTTTTTCCTTGCAGTTTAGGATGGCGAGGCCGATGCCGCGGGGGCTGATGCCGACGAAGCGGACTTCGAGGTGGATGCCCCGGCCGCTGACGGTCCAAGGGTTGCTCCCGAGGGTGCCGGGGGGCGTGAACTCGACAATGCTGCCCGAGTCGAGGAAGCAGTCTGGGGACGCGGCCAAGAGGCCGCCGCGGTGGTCGGGCAATCGCCAGGCAAAGAGGCTGTGGTCATCGGAGATCTTCATGATTTCCTCTTGCAGGCGGATGAAGGCTGTCTCCCGCTCGCCGTAGATCAGCGGCATGTTGATGCCGAAGATGCCCAGCAGGCTGTAGGAGCGGTCCTCCACTCTGGTCGTCTGCCGGCCGGCCGCCCACGACATCTTCTGGGCGACGCTGAAGGTGTCGACGCTTCCGTGGCCCGAGAGGAGAACGAGGGGAATGCGGGTGCGGTCCGAAATGACCTGTCGCAGGCTGTCTCGGGTGCCCAGCTCTTGCCAGACGTCGCCGAAGAAGACTAGGGTGGGGGGTGCAATCAGCTCTTGGAGTGTCCAGCCGCGAGTGAACCATCGGCTCTCCCGGAACGGGACGCGGGTCGGCACGTCAGCGAGGAAGGCGAGGCACACGGCGGCGTCCTGGTACCAGCGGAACATGGAATTGATGGCCTCCGAGAGCTCGGCGCTGCTGGTCTTGTCGATGCAGCACGTGTCGATCCAGACGTGCTCGAAGCCCCTGTCGCGGGCGACGGAGCAGCAGGCGTAGATCTTGTAGTAGCCCTTTTTGTCGGTCGTGTGGCCGTCTCGCATTTCGCGCAGCGTTACCTCGTCGTCGGCCCACGTGTGGGACAGAATGGCGTAGCGCGGCACATTGTCGTCGGCGAATTCCGACAGTGCTAGCGTGTGCGTGTTGAGCAATCGCATCCTCGGCCGCCAATCGGCCAGGTGAGGAGGGTGAGCAAAGGTGAGCCAGCCTGAGCAAATCCTGATCAGGGTCTGAGCGGAGCCTGTGCAACGTCACGTGCGCGACGTACGAAAATGGAAATTCGGTGTGCCCAGATTCGTCACAGACAACCGGGGATATCTCCGTGGTTAGAGGGGACAAGCCATCCCCGCTGGATGATGCGACTGAGGCATGATCCATGATTGTCTTTCGGGTTGGATGGTGAAGCAAAGGCACGGCTGGGGGAACTTTGGCCGATATGGTTTCAGAAGAAGAGAGGGTAAGAAAATGCGCGGGTGTGATAATTGAAGAAATGGAGAACGTTTAATATTCGTGGTTTAAGGCCTCGATCAATGCCACGTCACAGTATCATCATAGTGCACCACCTTTCATCTTAGACATGGGTAGGTTGGAAAGGTCTTGTGAGTTCAATGTTGGGATCTCGATACCGTCGGGTTTGGAGTTGGCATATTTCCCCTGGGCGTGGGACTTGCGTGAGAAGGGGGAATTATAGCGCAGTCGGGCTCGACTGTGCAGCTGAGCAATAAAGAATTAAGGACATTCCTTTCTCCACCTCCTCTTTTCGTTCTCCACCTCACCACATATAGGTAAACGTCTAGGCTGTAAAGGCTAGCTCACCCATAGCTCGCCCTAGCTCAGGAGTGGCTCAGGATCACACACAAACATAGAAAAAACTACGAGCAACTTTAGTGTAAAACAAATCCTGTCGTCAAATAATGAAACAACCCGGAGTGTTGTGTTGATGGCTTGATCACTGCATGTGACGGGACGCAAACATCCCGACAACATCCGCGGAAAATTTCTATCGTCGAGGTTGGAAAAAGTTCAAAAGCCATCATGATGCCCACATTGCTTTCTTCCCTCCAATTCCGTCATATCACCCTCAGACCAAACCCCTTTCCCAAACCCATCCAGTTCACCACCTGCTCTATTTTCAAAGTATCATGCAATTCTCCCACCTCAAATCGCTTCTGACCATGCTGGCAATCGCCGGTCTAATGAATGTGGCAGGTGAGAAAGTCGGCGGCCGCTGCAGTCCCAACGGGACTTATGCCTGCGCCGATACGTGGAAGCAAATCACTGTCTGCCACAATGGCTATTGGATGGTCGCAGCAGACTGCGGCACAAAACGATGCCTCTGGCCTGACCACAACATCTATCCCACGCCGTTCTGTCGCTGACTCGGATCCCTGATCGGCTGTGAGGACATCTCCTTGGTGTAACAGCAATGGAGTTCTTTGCTTCTGCTGTATTCCCAAATTAGCCACGAATGTTCTGGGCTTATCTGGATGTTGGGATAGGTGTTAGCTGGGAGATGAGTCGATATTTCATGAGAGTTGATTGGGATGGGGTGAGAGGAATGACGTGGTTGTGTTTTGGAACTTGAAGAAGAGTAGTAATTGAGTTCACACTTTCTACTTGCATATTTTCATGAACATAGTGACTTCTCCATGGCTGGATCCTCGTGTATAAGAGATATGACTGGAGCCTCACAGTTTGTATGCTTGCCAACGACAGTACAATCATGACCGGACTTGGTGACTGCGAAAACGTAGGTACCTTATATAACTTGACGTAACTCTTTCAACTGCAACAGTCCCCTATCTTCTACCAATATATATTAACTCTGTAATGAAGCAGTATATTCAATCTCGCCCTCATGAGAAATGATAGCACTGGTAGGTGCTTCTTACACCCAGAGTTTTGTCCTATTGCATTGATGTTGACTTCAATGAACAGGGAGAGGATGCTATCGCTCATTTATCACCAACTGCTCACCGAATTGGTGGCCTGAAAACGATAATAACCACATATACAGTAAACCCTTTACACCAGCAAAGACTCCCACTCGAAAGGCTACCATTGTCTTCCGCTCCTTGGCAACCTACTCCAGGGCTATAGCCCAGCCGTAACATCTCTTAATACAGAAGTGGTAAAAGCAGACGAGGATCACCAATTTTATTTGGAAAAGCAGGGCCAGTGGGCCCTGGTAGAAGAGGTCGACTTCTTCTCATTCAACAATTACCAACCGGATGGGAAGGTCTGTCAGCACCTCAGAGCGATAAGAGGAAACCTTAAGGTGGCAGAAGAAGACGTCAACAGAGGTGTAGACATCGCTGCATCTCGGTGGTAGTTCCGAAAAACCGAGCTTGGTGAGAGCTGCGCGGCGCGCTATGCCTCTGGTGGATTTGACGACTAGACGGTTTCATTACAAATAGAAAGTCAGAGTCTCAAAAATAGAATACTCCCTGGTTCTAACGAATCAGTAGCAAAATAGGTATTTAGATCAAGCTAAATAATCCGCAAATCCAGGTCAGGCTCGACTACCTAGGTAGGTGCGCCGGGCATATTCTGACCTCCTACCCCTGCATCTTCCCCACCGCAAGTTCCTCCTTGAGAATTAAGTAGCATCGCCCAGCGCACTCTGCCTACACCATTGTATGTCTCAACCATCTACCGGTCGTCGTTGATATCGACATCGGTCTTCTTCCACTGGCGAGCAGGGACACGGCGCTTGAACAGAATGTCAATCTCGCGGTAAGACCGACCCTTCATCTCAGGCAGATAGAAGTATGCCGCGAGGAAGCATACAAAGCCGGTTGCGCCCCAGACGTAGCCGCACTTGCCACCAAGATCCACGCCCTATTGACTGTCAGCGTGAGGTCAGAGGAGGGGGGGGGGGGGGGGGGGGGGGGGGAGAAGAAAAAAAACAGGGTGGAGGGCAAT